>Ga0325400_1000965_pt1 | contig 22847 bp, 11 predicted proteins | sample PopdelMetagenome_2_FD_205662 | JGI IMG/M metagenome (GOLD analysis project Ga0325400, IMG submission 205662) | Populus deltoides microbial communities from Bellville, Georgia, United States - Xylem-PdKOR-R1 | ecosystem: Host-associated > Plants > Phyllosphere > Stem > Wood/Secondary xylem...
CAAGACGTTCAAAATTTAATATAACCAAAGACAACATATGGTGCTTAAAACGTTCAAAATGTAATATAAATAGAGATAACATGTGGTGCTCAAGACATGACAAAAACAAAGATAACCCAAAACATTAGAAGAAATTTTGTTGTAATAAAAACACTAGAAGCTCTAAATATAACAAAAATAACTTCAAATGTGGTTGCTAGGAATGGTGCAAAAAGCCCAACAAATGATGCCATCAAAATATCACTAGAAATAGCTCCAAATATAGCATTTAAAGGCGTTGCAAAGGGCGTTAATATGAATAAATCTATTGTAGCAACAAGGTTAGACGTCAATAAGACAATAGCCGAGGAAGATAAAAAAAAAATGCACATCACACATATATTAAAACCCCTCTTCCTAAAGTACTCGACAATGAAAATCCTCTTCGTGAGGATATTCTTGAGGTAATTTTTTCTATACCATTTTCCAATAATATTTTGGATATTTCTACTAGCTATCACTTACATTTTAGGCACAATAGGGGCAAACCCTCAACCTATTACTCGCTAGATGATGAGGGGAAAAGTTCAAAGTACCCAATTTCTAATTATATATCCATGCAAAGACTACCCATGCCTCTGAAAGCCTTTGCACACAAGTTGTTCTTTTGTCAGATTCTTTATGGGATTCATAAAGCCTTGGTAGATCTCTAATGGTCCTAAGCAATCCATGAAGGAAAGGTAGCCCTGAAAAATAATAGAACAAGGGACATTGTCACACTACCACAAGGAAAGAAAATTATCGGGTGTAAGTGGGTGTTCTACATTAAACATAAAACAGACGGATCTATTGAGCGATATGAGGTGAGATTAGTTGCAAAGGGTTACACACATACATACAGAATAGACTATCAGAAGACCTTCTCTCTAGTGGCGAAGCTAAACACAATCAGAGTTTTGTTATCCTTGGTTACAAATTTAGATTGACCATTACACCAATTTGATGTAAAGAATGCTTTCCTTTATGGAGATCTTGAGGAGGAGGTGTATATGAATAGTCCACCGGGATATGTTTCACCCACTCTTAGAACTGTATGTAAATTACAATGATTTTTATATGGATTAAAATAGTCACCACGTGTATGGTTTGGTCGTTTTAGCATGGCTATGAATAAATATGGTTTTCAACAAAACAATTCAGATTATACACTTTTCCTGAAAAGACAAGAAGGAAAGGTAACTATTTTAATAATTTATGTAAATGATATGATCATTACAAGAGATAATAAAAAAGAAATTAGTAGGTTGCAAAAGTAGTTAGCTACTGAATTTGAAATGAAGAACTTGGGTGGACTTAAGTACTTCTTAGGGATCAAAATGGCTATGTAATATCTTACATTGGCGGATGAGGACTTGAGGGGGGGCTATATATGAGCATGCTCACCTTGACTAGTAAGACGTGTTTTGGGGCCATACGTCATTGCCAAGAACAAATCCGTGAGGCCTGTGGGCCAAAGTGGACAATATTTTACTAGTGAGGTGGGTGTTATATTAGTATCAGAGCCCGACTCACTGGTTGTCCGGTGGTGCCGACGAGGTCGTCGGGCTCTTTAAAAAGGTGGATTGTAATATTCCACATTGGCGGGTGAGGATTTGGGGGAGGGCCTTATATAAGCATGCTCACCTTGACTAGTAAGACATGTTTTGGGGTCATGCGTGGCAAGAACAAATCCGTAAGGCCTGTGCGCTAAAGCGGACAATATTTTACGAGTGGGGTATAGTGGGGTGTTACAAGCTAGATCAAAACGAGCATCTTTATTTCCAAAAGAAAGTATGTATTGGATCTTCTGATTGAAGTGAGAATGCTTGACTGCAAGCCGATAGACATTCCAACAATTTAGAATCAGAAACTTGAAGTGTATCCTGATCAGGAACAAACATATAAAAAGAGATATCAATGATTAGTGGGTTAGCCTAGCCAATCAATTCATGCATTGTCCTAGCAAGGACCATATGAATCTAGTTGTTTGAATAATTCCATATCTAAAATCCACTTCATAGAGAGAACTTATGTTCTCCAATAATGGCCACTTAGATATTGAAGGTTACATGGATGTTGACTGGGTAGGGAACTTGTCTAATAAAAAATCCACATCTGGCTACTTCATTTTTATTAGTGGCAACTTAGTTATACGAAGGAGTAAAAAACAGAAAGTAGTAGCATTGTTAAGTGCTGAGACCGAGTTTAGAGGAATGACTAAAGGCCTCTATGAACTTCTCTAGCTTAGAAGACTGCTCTAAGAAATTGGTTTCACTCCCAACTCAGGAATGAATTTGACTATGATAATAAAACTGCAATTAAACTACTTTAAAATTTAATTTAACATGATCGAACAAAACATATTGAGATAGATTGACATTTCATTAAACAAAATCTCGAAGAAAAAGTGTTTCACTTTTTTTCTTTTAGATCAGTTGATCAACTTGCTGATATGCTCACAAAAACTGTCTCTAACAAAAGCTTTCATGGTTCAATTGACAAGTTGGGTATCAAAGACATCTCTACACCAACTTAAAGGGGAGTGTTAGCGTGAGCTGTAAAATCAAAATATTAAGAATTAATTTCTATATCTCATGATTTTATACATCTTGATAATTGTAGGAAGAGATTCATTTTCCTGTCATAGTTATCTTAAGATGAGTTGTTTATATATATAAAACATTATTTTGTAATAGAAAAAAAAGAATCACATTCTATAAAAAGATTTTTGTTTTTGATTTATCCGTCTTGATGTATTGATATAATTTTTTTAAAAAAATAATAAAAAATATTATAAAAAAAAATTTACTTTAAAAAACTTATTGTAGCCTTAGAGTTCGTTACTTCTTGTTTTCTAGTTCGATTTTCTTTTAACTAGAAACCCAAATCCATATTAGTGGATAATGGCCCAAACTGAACGTAGACTTTTAGCCCATAACAAGAAATAAGAAGAAAGGAGGAGCCGAGGGAACAAAGTCTTGACGACACCCTAGAACTGAACAGAACAGAACACAAGTACTAGTCCAAATCGTCGACTACTGAAAATTAGCAGGACAGGAGTTTCGAAATACTGTGGAGCCGCAGTCGAAGCAGTGGTTTCGGAAAGCTGTAATGGAGGCAGCACCATTTACTCCTCCTCCTACTTCTTCCTTCAAAACTCCATCCATCTCCTCCTCTTCTTCTCTTATATCTCTTTCAAAAAATTTCTCGAGAAACCACCTTCCTTCGAAGTTCAAGTCACCTAGAAATCTCTCAGTTCGTGCATCCAATGATGATTCAGGTCCCCTTTTTCTTCATCTATCTCCTTAAACATACACACAACATCATCTTTTACTAAAACTTCTTTTTTTTCTTTCCTTTCCTTTCTTTTAATGGATTTTGCAGTAGTGACTCTGCTTGATTATGGTGCTGGAAATGTCCGTAGTGTCCGAAACGCCATTCGTCATCTCGGTTTCCAAATCAAAGATGTGCTATTTTTTATTTATTTTTTTAATTCATCTTTTTTGAGTATATGTAAGTAATGCAATAATAATTTATGATTTTATTTTGGAAAAATGAAATAAAATCGAACAGGTGCAAACTCCGAAAGACATTCTAAATGCAAGGCGTCTTATATTTCCTGGTGTTGGGGCTTTTGCACCTGCTATGGATGTCCTTAACAACACTGGGTTTGTCTTTCTGTCTGTCTTTTCTCTTTTCCAATTGTTGCTGTTTGTGCTAATATTTAACAATCCATTTCTTTTTTGTATTAACATTTGCAGGATGGGCGAAGCACTCTGTACCTATATTCAGAATGATCGCCCATTTTTAGGCATCTGTCTTGGGCTTCAGCTACTTTTCGAGTCCAGCGAGGAGAATGGTCCAGGTCAGTCTCGTATTTTTTTCTGTTAAATTGGAAGCTTTGACATTGTTCTTTCTCTATTTTTTTTCCTTTTCCTTATAGAGTATTTGAATTTCTGCATTTGTCTCAGTGGGTGGTCTTGGTCTGATTCCTGGCGTGGTGGGGCGGTTTGACTCCTCAAATGGTTTCAGAGTACCTCATATTGGCTGGAATGCTTTGCAAATCACTAAAGACTCTGAAATTTTGGATGACATTGGAAACCGCCATGTGTATTTTGTTCACTCTTACCGTGCCATGCCAGTGCGTGTTTCTTTTTCTCGTCTCATCTTATCAGTTATCTTGTTGCATAATTCTGCTATGCGTATATTTGGTTTATGAGCATTCCTTTGCAGTCAAATGAAAATAAAGAGTGGATTTCCTCTACCTGCAATTATGGTGATGAATTTATAGCTTCTGTTAGAAAGGGAAAAGTGCATGCTGTTCAATTCCATCCAGAGAAGAGTGGAGGCAAGCTGTTCATAACCTCTACTTTCTTTGTCTTCAACATATGGATTGTTAACATGATTAAATTTCAGCTCCACTTTGTAAACAATCATGACGTTTGCATTTTGTTGTCCCTCTTCGTTCAAGAAGGGGGTTGTTTTTTTCCTTCAAGACTTTACCATTGGATTTGGATACTTTCTGCCCTAATGATCTTGAATCTCTTGTATATACAGTGAAGAATGTATGAAAAGTATATATAGAACCATTTTCTTGTTTTCTGCTTGAGATTAGGTGGTTAATCATCTCTGATATGCTGTACAGTAACTAATTTTGCATGTGAATGTTAATAAGACTGTCTATTTAAAATTGATTGATATGATCTAAAATGAATTTCACAGATGTTGGTCTTTCAGTATTGAGGAGCTTTTTGCTTCCAAAGTCATCTCTGACAGAGGTAGACTCTGCACTCTGAAATTGATGCAACTTCAATGTCTCTTGACTTCTTTATTGAAACATCTAATGAAATGAAACTTTATTTGAAGACAGAAGCGTACTGAAAGGAAAGCATCAAAACTTGCAAAGAGGGTAATATTTCCCGAACTTAAGTTTTATCTAAGTTGTTTTGAATTTCCTTGTCCCTGCTACAAATCTTGTTTTGTGACTACACTGAGTCTGAATGGCTCTCATGGTTTTTCATCCTTTGAATTTGGCATCTGTTTGGATTTGAGTTTTTTGAACACAGAGATTTAAGGACTGCTCTATGTTGAGGCGATTTCTGCGAGATAATACAATTTTTTATTGCCATTTAAAGGATTATAAATACTTTTTCTCAGCTGATAATCAGTGGGACTGTAGTTTCCTCTCTCTCTCTCTCTCTCCTTTTTAATTTCTGTTTTCTTTTCTTTTAGGAAGGATATCCATTTTGTTTGTTCTCCTAGTTCTTTCAGATAAATAAAAATTCTATTGAAGATATACATGAGGCATGATTGCATGGAGGAGAACAAGGCATCCTCTAGAAGTATGAGTACATATGCAGAATATCAACATAAAAGGGCCTTCCTGTTGCTTTGTGTGTCAAATAAAGAAAGTCCTAGAAAGGCTCCTGAGGAATTTCACCATAAGGAAGCAAAATGACAATTCTATACCACAGCAACTGCTCACATGAATGCACTCGAACTAATCATTTTTATCCAAGTATGTGTATGTGTGTTCTTCATAAGGTCCTACGCTCAGTGATATTGCTTCTCTTTAGGTAATTGCTTGTCTTGATGTGAGGACAAATGACGAAGGAGATCTTGTTGTAACCAAAGGAGACCAGTACGATGTAAGAGAACATGCAGAAAAGAATGAGGTATGGCGAAGAATACCACTTGCAATGTGTGGGATTGGCATGTGACTAGAGACCACTGCATGTTGAAAGTGCTAGTAGAAAAAAATAGCTCCAGAACTTTGTGAAACCTTGAAATGGGCCAAAGATATACACATTTTAAGCAAACATAAATCTTGCATTTTTCAATTACCTTGTTAAATGCTTTAGCTGTTTTGTCTGTTTCTTTCTTGGACATGCTTCTGAAGTTCATTTCTTAAGGTTGGAATCCTTTATCTTTGATGGATTATTGTTTTCAATTGACAATGAATGCTGGAATTGTGGAATCGAATTACTCATTGTGATTCCAGTTACATTTTAAGGTGAATGTTCTTGTGTTGTGCTGATGGATTAATGCCTTCACCTGAAAAAAAGAAGCTTTTGATTCTATTTAGCCAAGAAAAAGGGAAAGAAGTTGATGATTCTAAGTGAATGCACTTACTTGGTCTCAATCTTTTCCTGAATTGTAACCATCGGTGAAAATATGTATTTGCATCTCATTAATGGTATTATTGATGAGAGTTTTTTAGGTTAGAAACCTTGGCAAGCCAGTGGAACTTGCTGGAAAGTATTACAAAGACGGTGCTGATGAGGTATGCTTTCTTTACCTGATTTAATTTGATCCATATACTGCCAAGGAGCAGTAATAATGTGCTTAACATGCTATTGTTGAATTTCAGGTTAGTTTTTTGAATATCACTGGCTTCCGCGACTTTCCCTTGGGTGATTTGCCAATGTTGCAGGTTGGTTTTGTAGCTATTTAATTACATGCTAAAAATAAGAAAATTGTTGGTAACTTGTAGACAGAAGTATCATTTATCCATAATTTTAATTGTTTTGCCATGCTCTTGAAGGTTTTGAGATGCACTTCAGAAAATGTTTTTGTACCGTTGACAGTTGGAGGTGGAATTAGAGATTTTACTGATTCCAATGACAGGTATGATTTCAGTGTTATGTGGCAGATCAATCTTACGGCCCAACATTTTTCCAACTTGTATGCATACAATCTTTCCCATAATTTCCCCAATAAATAGTTTCCTTGTCGTCTTCACGTGTCATTAATGATTAGTTAGGTGTGTAGGCATATTATCATTAAGTCATTCTCCATTCAGGTATTATTCTAGCTTGGAAGTTGCATCCGAATATTTCAGGTCTGGGGCTGATAAGATTTCTATTGGAAGTGATGCAGTCCATGCTGCAGAAGAATATTTAAAAACTAAGGTATGCAATTGCTGTAGAATCACTAAACAAGAACAGAGATCAACATAACTAATCCTCTTAGGAAAACTCAATTTATTTGATCAATAGTTTTAACAACTGAATGTCTAGGTAGGTGCATATTTATAGCACCAAACCAAATAAAATAAGGAAAGGTAAAATGTAATGATAATGGGAAATTTAAAAAAATTGATTAGAAAAACCTAATAAATAAGAAATAAACTAGATTGTTATTTGAAGTACTAGATAATAAGTACTAATGCCCCTAAATAACACTAATATCTAGAATAATCATACAACACTAAAGTGCCTAAATAATCAAATATCAATTCCCATCTTGTCTTTCTTCATTCCCCATGATCAGCACTTCCCAGTATTTGATTTCCTTAAAAGTTCTGTTTGGTTCACATCCTTGTGTATTTCCTCCTAATTGCCCTTGGACTCCACTTGTAGGTAAAGACTGGGAAGAGCAGCATAGAACAGATATCAAGAGTCTATGGAAATCAGGTAAATTCCTGTGTAGTTTGAAATATTTGAACCACCATACTCTTGGAAAGAGTTGTTGCCTTTGTAACATATAAATGCTCTTAATGGGTGTCTAGAGTAGCAGAGGATAAAAGGATGCAGATATTCACATGTTTGATTTAGATGAATCCTGTCAAATGATTATGATTGACTAATTGTGAATTGTATCATTTTATTTTATTAACAAAACAGATATTATGTAGATGATGTGGTGACAAATGTTGTTGGCTCCATTTCTGTATAGCATTTTACTAACTGAAATTCAGTTTCCAGTTTGGTTCCTTACATGTATTCATGAACAAAATATAGTTCACTGGGTTTTGATGGCTTCTCCTCGGCAAATCTTGCTCTTCTAGCATATAATGATTTTATGTTGGTTGGATCCCTCTTCCATTTTTGTGCTCAATTCTTTCTTTCCTCCTTTAATTTCTGTACAACTGCAACCGGGAGATGGAAATAGAAGATTTTCTGGCACCTGTCAAGGTACAAAGACATGATAGTGTTAGCTAATCTGATTAGGTTTTCACACCATTTCAATTTTATCACATCGGTAGAAGAACAGATATGGTAATTGTAAAAGTTTGTGTTTGCAAAGTTGGCTTATATGTTATTGCCAAGTGAGCTTATAGAATGTTATCAGTATTGCTGGAAAACATAGATCAAGTTGTCTTTCTAGTGACATGACAGGAGATAATACTTGATTGCAGGCAGTTGTTGTAAGTATTGACCCTCGTAGAGTGTACCTCAATGATCCTAGTGATGTGGAGTTCAAGTCAATTAGGTTGACTAACCCAGGTAAGAAGAATTTGTTTCTGCTAGCTCCTTTTACTTCCTTGAAATCTGCTATTGAATATATATTTACTGGTTGTTCATGGTATTCTTTAAATCCATAAGATCCAAAAAGCCCTTGTGATTGGTTCAAATGCTAAAATGGTGGAATGAGGGTGTGGCAGATCCTATATAATAAGAAATTTTCCAAGTAAAGATAATAGTGATGGTAATAATAACAAGATCCCGAGTCTCACTAGATATCTAATGGATCGTCTTTCATTTAAGTTTAACTGTTATTCATCATTTACCTTTTTTGTTTCCAAGATTTTAACCATGCTTTTAACTCTTACCATCTAGTTTCCTTCTTATGCTGCTAAATAAATTTCTCGACAAGCATAATGTGTGCATACATGCATAAGAGAGTTATGTGCTTAGATTCGTTCTCTGTAATCAGATTGTATGTCGAATGGTTATTAGGTTTTCACAATTATGTCAGGTCCAAATAGAGAAGAATATGCATGGTATCAATGCACGGTAAGCTTTATTTCTTAATGCAATTAAAACTGAATCTTACTTCTGGAACGTTGGTATTTTTTAATTACACCCTGTTTGACTTGATTTCTAGCCATCATTCTGGCAAAATGATAGAGATTTTAAAAGCTCTAGCATGCACGTGTCTGTCATGCTAGCTTGCCATTTACATATATGTTTGGGTGAATACATGTATGTAAAACCGAGGTAAAATTTCTGCTTCTATTGCAAGATAGTAGGGTTCCTACACCAGGAAGGACAAAGAGGGTCATAGAAGAATGTTAATTTTCTCTCTCAACTGACATGCCCTTTAATTTCCAGATGCTACTCTTGTCATTGTCAGTCTACACTTAGTTCATTCATATGCTCAAATAACTTAACTACTTTTAGAAAACAATAAATTAAATATGTTCCTGAATCGTCAAATTTTAGTCAGCCAAACAGAATTTTGACATAACCACCACCACCTTGACTTCAGTGCTGATGGTGGGTTGCATGTGGTAATTTTAATTTGACATGCTACAAATTCCCCGTACAGGCCAAAATTAACTGACCATTTCTCATTTCTTTCACTTCTTTTCTTTCCCATCTGTTAAGATTAATGGTGGGCGAGAAGGTCGACCAATTGGAGCTTATGAACTTGCAAAAGCAGTTGAAGAGCTGGGGGCTGGAGAAATATTACTGAATTGCATTGACTGTGATGGTGAGGACTCTTACTTCTCAGGGAAAGGCCTGTTTCAACTAGATTTTCTGCAATAAAAAAATGGAATAATCTTGGAGAAAGAGTACTGCCCTGAAGCTTCTTTAAAGAGGCTAGGATGATTCTTCTCTTACCATTTCTTCAGAAAATGTGCATAACTGATTTTTTTTTTTTTTTTGTCTTCCTGAAAGTGATGGCATTAGTTTGTGGTTGTCAATGATATGAAGACTGTTTCAATACTATTTCAATGGGTTCTAGAGGCTTTATTGTTTGCTTCAGTGCATGTGCATTCATATATTCTGTTTGGTGTTCTACTGAATCGATATTCTGTTTCTTTCAATTCTCAAAATTACTCGTGTTGCCTTTCAGGTCAAGGGAAAGGATTTGATATAGATCTAATAAAGATGATCTCTGATGCTGTGAACATCCCTGTGATTGCAAGCAGTGGTGCAGGTGCTGTTGAACACTTCTCAGATGTGTTCTCAAAGACAAATGCTTCTGCTGCCCTCGCTGCTGGCATTTTCCATAGGAAAGAGGTATAGCTAGCAATGGTTTGATTTCTTTTTTTAGTATCCAATCCAAAAAAAGATGTTTTTCATCATCATTCCAGTTTTTTCTTCTGTTTAATTGATGAAAAAAGCCCTATATATATATATATAAATTACTGAATGCATTTCCTTTTTTTTTTTTTTTAATGTCATGAGATGGCATTTGATGAACCATTAGAGATTGGAGTTCTATATTGTGAAACTTACAGCATGAAAATCTCAAGTTGCCGCCTCCCACAACAATAAGAGCTTTGAGAACATACTGCTCTATCTTGTCATCTTCTTTATTGGTTTTATCGCTTTGCAAAATCTCAGACTTTCTGGCTTGCAGGTGCCCATTCGGTCTGTAAAAGAGCACTTGTTGAAGGAAGGCATAGAGGTCAGGATCTAATTCCATTCTGTGTCCTACGCACCGATAAAGGCAGCGTTTGCGGCGAATCTCTGCCCCCCCTCCTTTTGTTTCTAGCAAGAAACTGTGTAAAACTTGGCAGGCATTATCAGCAAAATTGAACGAGTCTTGTCTGCAATCTTGGAAATTTCATAGAGACAGAAAATTAAATATTAGAATTGCAACTGGTAATTTGCTTTGCTTGTGACACGCGGTGGATCATCATCGCTTTCTGAATAAAAAGTTGGCCTGAAATCTCAGGTTAGCGTTTAGCAACAATGTGAAGCCATATGGGTTTTTATCTCCGATGTCATTGGACTTTCAATGCCATGGTTCTGAAGAAGCAACGATGTGTTGATTTCCTATATCATAAATCCGGAAACTCTAGTCCCCAAGATCCGCTGTGATGATATGTAAAGAAATCCTTTATCCTTTATTCTCAGTGAACATATTCGGATCATGCAAGCTCGATCTTGGGCAGATTTGAGTCAACTCAAAAAATCATGACATGTTTTATATGATTTAATATAATCGACGTGCAGTATTAAAAATAAGTAATGTTATTAATATAAAAAATAAGTGATGTAATATAACGAAATGATCCATTGCCTTCCTTGTAATGGAGGCTTTGATAAATCTCACTTGTAATTATAAGTTTTAAAAATTTATTTTAATCCGTGTGATTTATTTTATTTGTTTATAATTTATATTGCATGTCCTCTCAAATAAAAGAATTTAATGAATAATTATACTTTATAAATTTGTAATTATATCGTGTTTAATTTTATTAATTTAATTAAAATAACAAGAATGGTAAGATTTGAACTATTGATATTTAATTATTAAAATTTTGATACTATATTAAAAAATAAAAATAAAAATTTTAAATTATTAAATAAATCTCAATTAATATTTTTATATTAATCTTTGACTCTTTCGTTCATATGTGTATTGTTTTCACTACTCACTTCGCCTTACAATAACACTAGCTACGAGTTGCATTACATAAATATTACCTTTTAACTTTAAATAGCTATTAGTTATGTAACTAAGATTTAATTTCTTAATACATTATAATAAATTGCTTGAGAGAAATAATTCCTTTTAATTAGTTAAATAAATTTTTTATTTATTTATGTGGAGTATCCGAATCAATTTAAATACACCTCAATTAATCTTCATAAATTCTAAAATTAACAATATTTATTTTTTAATAATTGGACTCATGGACATTGATGGATGCATTGGCCAGCCGAAAAGAGGAGTGGGAACCGTTAGAGCATAGAAAGAAAACGAGGAAATAATTATTGGCACCTGGTTTTTATTCGACCATGACCTCAAATACAGAGGTGCTCGTGTACAAGGACCATGCATCATTTAAAAATATTAAAATTCATGTAATTATGTGTTTTGTATTTTAAATAGTTTTTATAGTTCTGTTTTAAAAAATATTTTTAATAGCCGTTTTAAAACAATAATTTTTTTAAATAAATTATTTTAACATATACAAAATTAAAATTAGAAACATTATCTAGTACAAAAAAAAGTATAAGCTAGCTTATTAGTGCATGATGTGATAGCTATAGTCATGTTAAAATCATTGCAATGCATATGCAGCAACCGTGGAGGTGCAAAAAAACAATTACAAATAACTTTTGATAAATAAAATTCATATTATTTGATAATCAAATAATAAGTGCTTTTGAATACATAATCCAGAAGATGCCAACATCCTAAAATAATTATTTTTATAATACATGGATTGCAATATTTGTTTCCCATTATTTATATTTTTTCACTATAGCATAGCATTAAGAAAAAATAACTTTCGTTCATCACATTTGTAATATTTTGAAAGAATAATAAAGATTTGATAGGAAAGGACAACGATACTTTTGGAAAAGTAGATATTAGGTATATAAGTAAACGAGATATATTTTGATAATTGTATAAAATTGATAAATATAAATAGAAAGAAATTAAAAGAGAGGAAACCAAAAGTGAGAAAGAGAGATTGGAGAAGAAGAGGAGAGGGGAATAAAGAAAAGAAAGTTAAAGAAAACAAGTTTTTAAGGTAATATTTATATTTTGATATGTATAATTGTTGTTATTAGTTATGATTTTGAATTTGTTAAGATTTAGGGTTTTGAAGTTTATGTTTTTTAGTTTAATTGATGGGTTAATTGAAATATTCAGGGTTAATTGTTATGGGTTTTTGAGGTTTTAGTTAAAGTTTGAAGATATATTATTTTTAGGGAGACTGGTTGATTGGGATTCTGAAATCTCGATCAATTGGTTGGCCTGATTGGTTTTGGTCAACTAGTAGGTCAATTTTAGTCGACTAGTTGTCTTGATGATTTGGGTTGAATGGTTGGTAAATTTCAGCTGGTTGGTTGACCCAGCAGTGAGGGATGAACAATTCTTTTAGGTTCAATAAGTTTGAGATATGTTTGAGAATGATTAGGTGGATTTGTTTGACTTTATAATTACATTTTGGTTTATAATTGTAGAGTTTTATTCTCTTATGTTATCGGCTTTGAGTCATTTTGACCAAGTCTTCTTTTATATTTAGGTACTCCTGATATTCCATGGGCTAAACGTCAATAGGATTCCTTTATTATTTTCTTTTGTTTTCTTACTACTTTTAAGTAAGATGAGTGAATAATATTTCATATGCAAAAGGAATAACATAAATTTTGAATTGTTAATATGAAATGGATCATGCTTCTTTATAATATATATTGCTTATTATCTATTGTTTATGATAAACCATAGTCATTTATTGAGATTGATTTCTTGATATGAGATATTATATACATCTGGATTGATATCTCAACATTTGATTATTTATATGAGTTGTGCTTTTAAGAAATGATTTTGTTTGTCTGATTATAACTCTATAGTACGCTAGTTAAATACCCATGCTAACATGTTAGTGTTAATATTTGTGCTCATCGTAGTTCTGAACTCTAGTTGCTTAACGGGGTCACCAACCTGTGTTGACTGATCATCTCACAACCTGGAGCATAATACTTACTACATTTTGATTTTCTAACGAGTCTTACTTCATGCTATTTCTTGTTATAGTTTGCTTGTGAAATTCTCCTATAAAAACACAAAGCCAAATTTACATATACTTCTCATTGCCGTATTGCATTATAGATTTATATTGAATGTTATTACTCATTGAATTATTGAATTCATCCTTTCATTATTTATTCTTTCTAGGCTTATAGCTTTATTAACAAGTCACTTTTGAGAAACTCTATTATAATCCAATCTTTTAAGAATTGAGCTACAATATTCTACACTATTTCTTCCACAACATGTGTAAATTAAGCAACAACAAATAACAGAGATAACGAACATTTAAACATTGCGGTGGAACTTAAATGGTACACTGGGATTTGTTAAGCCATAGTAAACTATCTTTGATTCAAGACGTACCAATTAAAATGGATTTCCCCTATGTTAGTTTCAATTCACAACATTTTCCCTCCATTTTCGACCTTGTCTTCAAGGATGAATTATGGAAACCCAAGATTGAAGTCTTCGGCAAACTCCTAAACGACATTAGCAGGAGATTAATTCTTCCAATGGATGATGATTTGAGTTGCAGCTTGATTTCCACTCTTCATCATTCTACATTCCATAATTGCTTGAGGTTGTAGAGGAGTCTATTTGGAGAAGCAGGGAAGTAATGAGGTAGCCATTCTATTGCCAAGACGTTTCTTTAATCGAGATACATGGAACGCCGGGTGGATGGCAACCGAAGAAGGAAGATCAATTCTATATACCAATGTTCCAATTTTCTCCAAATTAAACCAGGTATGGCTTGTAATATTTTGAAGCTAATTTCTGAGAGGCTCAGTGTGCCATAGTAGTCTAACGATAGGGTTGTAACTTGAGATAAACATAATCTCCCAATTAAAAAGTTATTTCACTTTTTTTTTTTATTATCCATAAATACCATTCTCTTCTATATATGCTGTAGATTAGCTCTAAATGTCTTGAACATCTATTCTCTTATGATAAAAAAAGAATCTATAACTTCTATCATAAAATCTTTAGGAAAATAGGGTATGTGAATTATTGGGGTTAGATTATACAATATCTCATGGGGGTAGCCTTGGTGGCAACGTGGAAGTTGGTGTTATACCACCACTTAGCTAAATGGTAGTCATTTGACCTATTGTGTTGGAGTCTTTCTAGAAATGCAACATAGATGATTTTCGAGGCATTTGTTTAGAGCCACAATATTGCTTAAAAAATAGATATAAGCTGAGAAAGAAAAATCTAACCCGGTTTGATTTTGTGCTTTTGGGCTTGATAGATTGGTTTGCGGATGTTCCTAGAGTGTTAGCGAGGTGTTTTTGGGTTGAAATGACTTGAAAATTATATTTTTTTAGACAAAAGAGGCACTAACCTGATTTTCTGGCCGTCATAGTGGTAGCTGAAATCTGGACTTGCAGACTACATGTAGTCTGCATATTTTTTTTTCAAAATAAATAAGGAGACGACCCCTTTAAAATTTTAAAAAAGTAGAATAAAAACAAGCTCAGGCAAGTGCGGGCTTATAGCTCAACATGTGGCCTTTTTTTTTTTTAATAAATATATATGTTTTGTATAAATTTAAGATAAAAAAATAATTTTACTCGGTTGAGTTTATAACCCGAATCACAAGTCTGACAAGTTAAGCCACAATAACCAAGTTATTATTTTTTTAATTTTTTTTCTTATCGATATCTTTTTCTTATTTATTTTTGTAAGATAATTTTTAAATTTATGTTTCAATTCATATCGATCATATGTGATTTTTTTATTTCCTTATTTACTCTTTTTTGAATAGAGATTTTTTAAAATTATTTTGTGTGCATTTAATTTTTGAAGAGATTTTTCTCATTCATCTATATTTTTTTAATCTTTTGTATAGATGAATTTACTTTTTAAAATAAAATTATTTTTTCTAGATAATATTTCTGATATGTACAACCTTGTATAATTCTTTTTTTATTCAATTAGTTTAATATGTGTGTCTATTTCTATTATAGTTTGATTAAATTAAAAAAATATTTGAATAAAAAAATTAGCAAACATAACAGGGTAAATGTCCCATCGTGCGAGATTAAATATCATTTACACCTGTTTCTTGATTTTTCCAGTTTTATTTTTTATTATCATTGATGACTTATTTATTTATTTATTTATCAACACACATAGTTTACAATTTATTTGATTATATATATGTGTACAATTTTTAATTTACACTTATAATTTTTTTAACTACGATGAAAAAAATCTGTATGTATAATTTTTTTAAGAAAAAAGTTTTTGACCCGAGGCAGGTCTTATAACTAGTGCTTATAGCTGATTTCTTAGCTCTTGTATTTTAAACTGATAGGAATTATTCTTGCATCTCACTGCATTATCATCTTCTGAAATGTTTTTTATTGCCTTTTCACTAGTTGTTGTAGCAAAGAATGGGATATTAAATCACTTGGAAAGCATTGTAGATAAATACAAGTGGCTAACAAAGATAGACAAGGGAATAACTAAAGTTATTGTCACAACTGTCGTTGTAAGTTCGACTGTTCAGTGGTTAAATATTTTTATTAGAAGTGAAAATAAATGATCATTAATATAGAACTTGCATGGTTAGTCTATGCACTTGACCTGTCTGTATGTTTTTTTATTTGCTCTCCCCTTTGGGGTACAAGGAATGATGATAATCTTCTATTATAGATTTTGAGGATTCCCTTCCTTTCTGATAGTCTATGCACCTAATCTTTATTGTTCTTTTTGAATTGTAATGTATTTTGTTTAAGCATTGAAACATCAATGCTTAATTTTTTTTTTAATTGTAGATATATGAATTTATATATCTTTTAATGCTTATTTGCTTTTTATTCATGTATATTGGATTTTATATAAATTCTCATACTTTATAATTAATTAATGCATTATATAATTGATTATATGTCTTATTGGAGGAATTGAAATTACTGAAATATGGTTGATATGGATCATGATTAGGATGATTGGATCAAGAAATTATATTTGTGTGTGGAAATAAAACAAGTTAAGTCGATAACTTGAGATGTTTTATTATAGAGAAAACTCTGTTTGAGTTTTAGTAGAAATTATGATAGAGTACTTAGTAATTTTAAAAGGTTATTGTAGATGAAAAAAATAATGCATGCATGCATACATAAAATTTCCCTATAATTTTGTAATTAAGTATACGTTTTGTCCCAAAAATTAGGGTTGGTACAAGTGCAATCCAATAGCAGATAAAAAAAACTTTGGTGTACAAAGAGCAAGAAAGCAACCAGCTAGAATGTAAGGATCCAAATTCATATAATGCAAATATGAAAAAAAAACCTAAATAAATAGGGAAAAAAAATGTCAAAAGATAAGAAAAAACAGATGTCATTAACTTGACTATATTTAATGCAATCAATTAATTTAATAATCTAATTTAGCAAAGGAAAAAAAAACAATAAAAAGAATAAGGATAAAATCTGATATGAAAATAAAATGATTGAGGGTGTAATTGCAAAAACGTTGCATTATAAAAATTATTTCAAATGACATAAATAACAATTAAAAGAATGTGACTAAATAAGATAAATTTTAAAAAATCAAATGAGGTTGAAATTGATTTTTTTTTAAATTTTCATAAGTTATTTAAAATAAAAAAAATATTAACCAAAAAATCAAGAACTAAATAAAAAACAAAGAGAAGTAAAACAAAATAATCAAATGAGAATGAAATTGAAGCAAATTTTGATTTTAATAAGTTATTTGAAATAAAACAAATATCAACCAAAAGATTAAGGACAAAATCAAAAACAAAGAGAAGCTAAAGGGGTGCTTGAAAAATATTTACAGGGCAAGGCGCAAGAATCAAGGGGGAGAGAGGAAAAAAAAGTAATGTTTATCAAAGCCAAACTGAAATTCTATTTTCTATATGCGCAATATCAACATAGAGGAGACACCGAGACAAATCTAATGACGCTCCAGAATGATATTTTTAGTTGCCGGAATCAACCGCATGGGCCGTCCAAAGACAACATCACAAAGAAAATAGTAAGGCAAAGGGAATAATGAGATTATTAAAGTGTAAAGCTTAATTGAATTGCGTAAAACACGAGTAGAGTGACATTAAATCGAATGTAAGCATGTAAAGGAGTGCGTGAGGAGATTTTTCTTTGTTATTAATCTTTATTACATGTATTCACAATGTCATAAAAAAGTGTGACAAAATCAAAGATGAAGGATCTTGTAGAAAAATAAGATAAGTTGGAGGTAATAATGAAGGCTTTGATGAGAAAGTTGGATAAAGTAAGTGCTGAGATGATTAGTAGACATGATGTTCCTAGTCATAAGGGAAAATAGGTTAAAAAGGAAGAAATAATGTTCAACAGAAGCATAAGATAAAGATTAAGCGTTTTAGGTGTCAAAGATTTGGGCATTATGCATCAGAATGTCTAAGTAAAAGGATTATAGTTTTGAGAGATGATGGAGAAATAGAGTCAGATAATGATGAATCTGAATGAGAAGACATGCCAACACTTGAAGATGTTAGTAATGTTGAATATGTTATTAATAGTGAATCCTTGGTTATAAGAAGATCTTTGCATGTTCAAGTTAGTGAAAAAGTTGTTAAGCAACAAATGAATAATATCTTTCATACTAGATGCCACATAAAAAATAAAGTATATAATATGATTATTGATAATGATAGTTATACTAATGTTGCTAGCAAAACTTTGGTTAGAAAGTTGATCTTGATTACTACTAAGCATGCTACACCGTATATGCTTCAATGGTTAAATGAATGTAGAGAAGTTAGGGTGACTAAATAAGTTTTAATCTCATTCTTAGTAGGGAAATATAAAGATAAAGTTTTGTGTGATGTTGTTTCTATATATGCTGCACACCTATTGTTAGGGAGACTTTAGCAATTTTATAGGAAAATTAAGCATAATGGTTTTAAAAATTCCTATACACTAAAAAAGAATGGAAAACATACATGTTTACACCATTGTCATATAGACAAGTGTATGAAGATAAGTTGAAGCTGAAGAAAACAGATGAAATCGAACATGCCTTGTTACAATATAATGGTGAGGATGTGAGGTTGAGTGAAAATAAAATGAGCCATGAGTGTAAAACACCAAAGGATAAAGTTTCAGTCATTAAAGACAAATTTGAAGGCTTTAACTAAAATAAAAAAAGAAAGGCCGAGTGTGGAGAGAAGAAAAAAAGGTGAGCAAATAAGAGTGTCTAGGAGAAGTGGGGAAACACTTTATTTTTTATGCAAAAAAAGTGATCTTACACATGCTTATTCTTCTGATATGCCTATAATTTTACTCTTACATAAGAAGGCATACTTTAACACTAACAAACTTGATTTATGTGTTTCTACTGTTTGTATTTATTTGTTATAGGAATTTAAAAATGTATTTCCTTATGAAATTCCAAATGGATTGCTATCTATAAGAGGAATAGAACATCATATTGACCTAGTACCGGGTTTGGCTATACCTAATAGACTAGCCTATAGAAGTAATCACGAGGAAATAAAGGATTTTCAAATGCAAGTGGAAGAGTTAATATTGAAGGGGTACATTTGAGAGAGCATCCACGTGTTGTTTCTGTACTTTTAGTACCTAAAAAATATTATACTTGTAGAATATGTGTTGATTGTAGAGCAATCAATAACATAACAATAAAGTATAGATATCTTATCCCTATATTAGATGATATGCTTGATGAATTGCATGAGTTTTGTTTGTTTTCCAAAATTAATATTAAGACTTGTTATCATCATATTAGAATAAAAGAAGATGATGAATGAAAAACTGCTTTTAAAATTAAATATAGTTTGTATGAGTATGCCTTTTGAACTTACTAATACGCTTAATACTTTCATAAGATTGATGAACCATATATTATATGTGTTTTTTTGGTAGGTTTATAGTTGTTTATTTTGATACCACATTAATTTATGGTAAAAGATTTGATGAGCATATATATATATATATATATATATATATATATATATCATTTAAGATAGATACCTAGTGTATTTATAAAAGAAAGTTTGAATGCTAATTTAAAGAAGTGTGATTTTTTCATGGAAATGATTTTTTTTATATACTGTTAGTCAAAAAGTATTAAGATGGATGAGGCTAAGGTGTTAAGGCTATAAAAGAATGGTCTACACCTAAAACAGTGAGTGAGGTAAGAAGGTTTTATGGATTAACTAGTTTCTATAGAAAATTTGTGAAAGATTTTAATACATGAATTGCTCTATTAACTGAAATTATAAAGAAGACTGTAAGTTTCAAATGAGAAACTAAACAAGAAAAAAGATTTTAATTTGTTAAAAGAAATGCTTATTTCGACCTCATTATTTGCTTTGCCTAATTTTACAAAATTTTTTGAGATTAAATGTGATATTTTAGATATATGTATTGAAGTTGTTTTATTGTAGGATAAAATGCTCATAGCATGTTTTAATGAAAAGATTAATGGTGTAACTTTAAACTACCCAACATATGATAAAGATTTATATGCATTAGTGAGGAATCTAGAGACTTGGCAACATTACTTTTGGCGTAAAAAGTTTATGATTCATACCGATCACCAATATTTGAGACATTTGAAAGGTCAAGGTAAGTTGAATCGTAGGTATGTCAAGTGAGTGAAATTTATTGAGACATTCTTATATACTATCAAATATAAGCAAGGTAAAGAAAATATAGTTACATATGCATTAACGTGAATGTATGTTCTTCTTAATACTTTAAACACTAGACTTTTACAATATGATTATGTGAAAGAATTATATTTTGATGATACTGATTTTCATGGGATTTATTTGTAATGTGAACTTGCAAAAACTAATGGATTTTTTTTGGCATGATGTATTTTTATTTAAAGACAAAAGATTATATGTGTCTAATTATTCAATGTACGAATTGCTTGTAAGAGAAACTTATGATGACAGATTAATATGACATTTTAGGATTATTAAGACTTTAAAAGTTTTACATAAACATTTTTATCGACCTAACATGAAAAAAGATGTGCAAAGAATTTATGATAGGTGCATAACATGTAAACAAGCTAAGTCTAAAGTGATGCCTTATGTGTTATGTACTTCTTTACTTGTTCATAAAGAACCTTGAGTTGATATTTTTATAGATTTTATTCTAAGTATACATAGGTCAAGGAAAGGAAAAGACTCCATATTTGTTGTTGTAGATAGATTTTCTAAGATGATATATTTCATATCTTGTCATAAAACTGATGATGCAATGAATATAACAAATCTATTCTTTAGGAAGGTAGTTCAGTTATATGGTATTCCAAGGAGTATTGTGTTTGATCGAGATGTTAAGTTTTTGAGATACTTTTGAAAGATTTTGTAGGGTAAGTTAGAAACTAAACTTTTATTTTCTACTACTTGTTTTCCACAAACAAATGGTTAAACTAAAGTAGTAAACATGACTTTAACTCAATTATTAAGAGCTATTATTAAAAAAACAAAAAAAACTAGAAATATTATTTTTCATTTATTGAATTTACAAATAATCATAGTATGCATTCTACTACTGATTATTCATCATTTGGGGTTGTTTATGGTTTAATCCTCTAACACTATTATATTTGATTCCTTTACCTATTGATGAAAGAGTTAGTCTTGATGGTAATAAAAAAACACAGGTGATGAAGAACGTAATTTAAATGCAAAGATACGATAATAAATAGAGAAAAAAAAAGCAATGTGCATTCAAGGCTAATAGAGGACATAAATTAGTTAGGTTTGAACCGAAAGATTAGATTTGGATGCATGTGAGGAAGGAAAGATTTTTTAAATAAAGGAGATAAAAAATGATATCTAAAAAAGATGGTCCTTTTCAGATCATAAAGAAGGTTAATGACAATGCTTACAAAGTAGATTTACCAGGTGAGTATAATGTTAGTGCTACATTCAATGTTTCTGATAACTATTTATTTGATGTAGGTGATGATTCTAGGATGAATCCTTTCGAGGAGAGAGGTAATGATACAATCCAAGCAACACCAAGAGATCTATTAGAGATACTAGGTGGTCTAGTGATAAGATTTAGAACTAAAAGGTTCAAAGAGGCTTTAAATGAACTTCATCAAGATATATGCGCTAAGGTGGACTTTAAGAAGATATTAAGTAATGAAGTACAAGTCTTGATTAATTTAATTCATGTTCAAGATGAGTTTGTAGGTAGGCATTCAGATATTACAAAAAGATTGAAATAAGAAGATTCAAATATACTAGTCTTGACCTTTCACTATTGTTTTGGTCATAGCTAGAGCTACAGATGAAATTTTAATTCGATTCTAGTTTTATTAGAAAATAGACATCCATAAATTTACTTGTGCCAAGAGAACCTTGGGTTGATATTTTTATGGACTTTATTTTAGGTTTACCTAGGTCAAGAAAATGAAAAGAGTCCATATTCGTTTTTGTAGATAGATTTTATAAGATTATACATTTCATAGCTTTCCAATGATATATGACTCGGCTTTTAATTCATTAAAATAAGAGATAACCATGCATTTGAAGTCGCGCTTCGATTCTGTCAACAAATTACAAAAATAATTTGTCTTATTTAAATTAATTGAGCTATTACTATATTTATCTTTTAGTTATTATTAGGCCTTTTAGAGATAATATGGCCTTTATTAAAATCTAAGTTCATTGAATTATTATTGTTATTTATTAGGTTTATCCATATTCATTAAGAGTATCCTATTAGACTTAGAATTCTTTTTAATATAAATACTCTTTTGTAGAGTTTTTTTTTAAGAAAAAAACTATTTTTAAATAAAAAAATCAGCATTTTTGCTATCTTTTATGTAGTTGAGTGATTTCCATACTAAGTTCTTAATTGAACTTATAAATTCTTTGACGGTTTAATTAATTTTGTTGTGATTTTGTACTACTTTTTTGCATCATCTCTTTATAAGTATAAGATGATAGTAATTATTGGACATAGCTTTGGTTTTTTAAAGTAGATTCTTGTTGAGTTAAATTGCAAACTATTCAAATATAATTTTAACGTTTCTTGGAAGTTGTTCACATTTGAATAATGTATTAAAAAGTAATATAAAAATAATTTTTTAATTAAAGAGGTATGTAAAAAGTAGTATAGAAACATTTATTAACTTTCACCTAACAATTTTAATTTTTGAATTACAAAGGTTTTGTGACGTCACCAATTCAACACGAGCGGATCTCTAGTTAGTTACTGCAACAATGGAATGGAAAGTCATCTACGAATGTTTGGTTCGAATATTGTTTGAATGAGAAGTGATGGAGACCCATAGAAATGATAACTGGTCATGAAGATCGATCGAGTAATTAAGCTCAAGTATAATAATTTGTGATGTGTGACTTGTTTTAC
>Ga0325400_1000966_pt1 | contig 22839 bp, 21 predicted proteins | sample PopdelMetagenome_2_FD_205662 | JGI IMG/M metagenome (GOLD analysis project Ga0325400, IMG submission 205662) | Populus deltoides microbial communities from Bellville, Georgia, United States - Xylem-PdKOR-R1 | ecosystem: Host-associated > Plants > Phyllosphere > Stem > Wood/Secondary xylem...
CCGCGCGCGGCGTGCGCGTCATCATGCCCGACCTGCGCGCGCACGGCGAGAGCGGCAAGCCGCACGATCCGGCCGCTTACCCGCCCGACGCGCTGGCGCTCGACGGCGAGGCGCTGGTGCGCCACCTCGGGCTGACCGACTATGACCTCGGCGGCTACTCGCTCGGCGCGCGCACCGTGGTGCGGATGCTGGCGCGCGGCGCGACGCCGCGGCGTGTCGTGCTCGCCGGCATGGGGCGGGAGGGGATCGTCGGCGCCGAGCGCCGCGCTGACCATTTCCGCAACATCCTCACACGACTCGGCCAGCACGAGCGCGGCAGCCCGGAGTGGCTCGCCGAGGCCTTCCTCAAGACCACCGGCGGCGACCCGGTGGCGCTGCTCGGCGTGATCGACACCTTCGCGAGCACGCCGGCGGCGGTGCTGGCGACGCTCGAGCGGCCGACCTTGGTGCTCAGCGGGATGGACGATCACGACAACGGCTCGGCCGCGGCGCTCGCCGACGCGCTGCCGAACGCACGCTACGCCGAGGTGCCGGGCAACCACATGAGCGCGGTGACCAAGCCCGAGCTGGGCGAGGCGATTGCGGCATTCGTCGCGGACTAGATCCTCCCCGCTCGCGGGGAGATGGCAGCGCGCCAGCGCTGACGGACGGGTGGGGCCGTACACCCAGCGGTCCCTATGCGGAGGTCCCCCTCCACCAGCCTTCGGCTGGTCCCCGTCCCCGCAGGCGGGGAGGATCTGATTGGCCTAGCTCTTCAGCTTCCAGCCGCGCTTGAGCAGCACGTAGCATAGCACCCCCAGCGCGACATCGATCGCGAGGATAACCACGCTGCCCACTGCCACGGGCGAGTCGGCGCTGCCGAGGAAGCCGTAGCGAAACCCCGAGATCACGTAGAAGAACGGGTTGACGTGGCTGAACGCGCGGAACGCAGGCGCGAGATGGTCGACCGAGTAGAAGGTACCCGACAGCAGCGTCAGCGGCGCGATCAGGAAGTTGGTCACCGCCGCGGCATGGTCGAACTTGTCCGCCCAGATCGAGGTGAGCACGCCCGCGAACGACAGGAACATCGCGCCGAGCAGCCCGAACCACAGTACCGCCAGCGGGTGGTGCGGCGTCACGTGCACCCCGGGCCACAGCGCCATCGCCAGCCACACCGCACAGCCGACGCAGAAGGCGCGCGTCACCGCGGCGCCGACGAGTGCCGCGAGCAGCTCGCTGGTGGAGAGCGGTGGCTGCAGATAGTCGACGATATTGCCCTGGATCTTGCCGACCAGCAGCGAGAAGCTCGCGTTGGCGAAGGCGTTGTTGAGCATCCCCATCACGATCAGTCCGGGCGCGATGAAGTCGGCGAAGGCGACCGGCGCGCCGCCGACGTTGACCGGGCTGCGTGCGCCGTTGGCGACGGTGAAGATGACGAGGAACATCAGCGTCGTCACCGCCGGCGCCCACACCGTCTGGAGCTGCACCTTGAAGAAACGGCGCACCTCCTTCACATAGAGGGTTCGCAGGCCGCCCCAATTGACGTTCCGGATCACCGGTTCGCCGGGGGCGTGCCTGATGGCTGACGGAATATGTCCGGTGGGAGGCTGGCTGCTCATCGCCTGTGCGGGTAACCGCTGCGGCGCGCGCCCGCAACCGGAACGCTAGAGGAAGACAAGCATGTCCTGGACCGACGAGCGGATCGATACGCTGAAGACGATGTGGGAGGCGGGCCAGACCGCCAGCCAGATCGCCGAGGCGCTCGGCGGCGTCAGTCGCAACGCGGTGATCGGCAAGGCGCATCGCCTCGGCCTCCAGTCGCGCCCGTCGCCGGTGACGACGAAGGAGGAGGCGCGCGCCGCCGAGTCGGCGCCGGCTGCCGCTCCTGTCGCTGCCGCGCCCGCGCCGAAGCCGACTCCCGCCCCGGTCCGCACCGCGGCGCCTGCGCCCGCGCCCGCCGCGCGGCCTGCGCCGCCGCCCTTCGCGACCGACTCGACTCCGGAAGCAGCGCCGGCGGCCAGCGACGTCGACGACGAGGCCGATGAGGTGCCCAGCGCGCCCCCGGTCAAGCGCGAGCCGGTGTTGCGCTCGGTCGGTCCGGGCGGCTTCGTGCGTCAGGCGCCCGGTGAGCAGCAGCCGCCGATCGCGCCGGCCCCGCCGCGTCGGCTGGTGCCCGCGCGCACCGCGCCCGAGTTTGCCAACAAGACCTCGCTGCTCGATCTCAATGACAAGATCTGCAAGTGGCCGCTCGGCCACCCCGGCGAGCCCGATTTCCACTTCTGCGGCGACAAGGTGAACCCGGGCTTCCCTTATTGCGTCGAGCATTGCGGCCATGCCTATCAGGCGCAGCTGCCGCGCCGCGATCGTCGCGCGCCGCCGCTGCCGTTCGGCGGCCCCCGCATGCGCTGAGGGTGAGCGCCGTTACATAAAGCTGTTGTACCCCGGCGAAGGCCGGGGCCCAGTTGGGGCCGTCGGGGTATGTCTCACCCGCGCCGGCCGACTGGGCCCCGGCCTTTGCCGCGGAACGAAAAGAGAGGGGCGGGCGCTCGTCCGCCCCCGCCCCGTCACCTCAGAAGCGGAACGCCGCGGTGGCGCGCAGGCTATGCCAGCGGAACTTCTCGTCCGAGCGGCGGAAGTCGGTGCCCTCGACCGTGCCGCCGTTGCCGGCGTTGGTGAAGGGCGTGCCCGCCGGGCCGGCGGCGCGGACGCGATAGTCGTCGTCCTGGTACTGGTGGTAGACATATTCGAGCCCGACCGAGAAATGGTCGCCGAAGCGCTGCTCGATGCCGCCGCCGCCCTGGAAGCCGAACTGGTCCTGCCGCCCGCGCGCGGTGAAGCTGTTTGTGCTCTGGCTCGACGAGAACTCGCTGTCGATCCGCGCCAGCGACGGGCCGAACGTGCCGTAGAACAACGTCGAGTCGTTGGGCGTGTAGCCGGCGCGCGCGCGCACCGCGGCCTCCCAGTTGACCTGGCGGTACATCACGTAATTCGCCGGAGTGGTCGAGAAGCCCGAGGTGCTGTCGTTGATGTGAGTCCGCCCGAACTCGCCGACGACGCCGTAGACGATCGGTCCGCTCTGCTGGTCGTAGCCGACCCGCCCGTAATAGCTCCAGCCGTCACGATCCTTCGCGCACCCCGGGCCACCGTTGCGCGGACCCTGCGCGGCGCGCGCGCGTCCGCCGCAGAAGCCCGGCGAGAAGGCGTTCGCGCCCGTGCCGGTCAGCACCGTGTCGCCGAAGCGGCCGTCGAGGTTGCGGTCGAACTCGAGGCGCGCGGCGCCATCGTTGGGCTGCACGTCATAGCCGCCGGCGGCGCCGACATAGATGCCGGAAAAGCCGCTGCTGACCGACGGATCGCCATCGTCCTGCGCCATCGCGGGGACAGCCGTCAACGACACCGCGATCGCGGCGGCGGTCAAATACGCTCTCATGTAGGTCACTCCCTGATCGAACGATCCGCGAACGAGCCTGGTTCAGGTTGTGTTGCGTGAGGAATCATTGCCGTGGCAACCGACCTTGCCGCGCTTGGGTCGGGCGGCGTGGATCGTTATATGACGGTCATGGCCGATCTGTTCGCTTCCCCCACCGCCGGCGCCCCCGCCTATGACGCCTCGTCGATCGAGGTGCTCGAGGGCTTGGAGCCGGTGCGCCGCCGGCCCGGCATGTACGTCGGCGGCACCGACGAGCGCGCGATGCATCACCTCGCCGCCGAGGTGCTCGACAATGCGATGGACGAGGCGGTGGCGGGACACGCCACGCGGATCGAGATCACGCTGGAGCCGGGCAACCGCTTGACCATCGTCGACAACGGCCGCGGCATGCCGGTCGACCCGCATCCCAAGTTCCCCGACAAATCGGCGCTCGAGGTGATCCTCTCGATGCTGCACTCGGGCGGCAAGTTCGCGGGCAAGGCTTATGCCACCTCGGGCGGCCTGCATGGCGTCGGCGTCTCGGTGGTGAACGCGCTGTCGAGCGACACCGTGGTCGAGGTCGCGCGTGACCGCCAGTTGTACCGCCAGCGCTTCAGCAAGGGGCAGACGCTCGGCCCGCTCGAGACGGTCGGCGCCGCGCCCAACCGCCGCGGCACGTCGGTGGCCTTCACGCCCGACACCGAGATCTTCGGCCCCGAGCTGCTGTTCAAGCCGGCGCGGCTGTACAAGCTGGCGCGCTCCAAGGCGTACCTGTTCGCCGGCGTCGAGATACGGTGGCACTGCGCGTCCGAGCTGATCACGGATGGAGACCGCGCAAGCGGTATTCCTGAGGAAGCGGTGTTCCAGTTTCCCGGAGGCCTGTCGGACCATCTGCGCGAGCAGATCGCCGGGCGCGAATGCGCCACCGCCGATTTCTTCGCCGGCCAGCAGGACTTCCCCGACCAGCAGGGCAAGGTCGAGTGGGCGGTCGCCTGGCCGCTGTGGAGCGAAGGCAGCTACAGCTGGTATTGCAACACCATCCCCACACCCGACGGCGGCACGCACGAGCAGGGGCTGCGTCAGGCGCTGGTGCGCGGGTTGCGTCAGTTCGGCGACCTCGTCGGCAACAAGCGCGCCAAGGACCTCACCGCGGACGACGTGATGGTCGGCAGCGAGCTGATGCTCAGCGTCTTCATCCGCGAGCCGCAGTTCCAGTCACAGACCAAGGATCGGCTCACCTCGCCCGAGGCGGCGGGGCTGGTCGAGAAGGCGATGCGCGACCATTTCGACCATTGGCTCGGCCACAATATGGAGCGCGGCAAGGCGCTGCTCGGTTATGTGCTGGAGCGGATGGACGAGCGGCTGCGGCGCAAGGCCGAGCGCGACGTCAAGCGCAAGACCGCGACCTCGGCGCGCAAGATCCGGCTCCCGGGCAAGCTCACCGACTGCGCCTCCGACAGCTCGGAGGGTACCGAACTGTTCATCGTCGAGGGCGATTCGGCGGGCGGATCGGCCAAGCAGGCGCGCGACCGGAAGACCCAGGCGATCCTGCCGATCCGCGGCAAGATCCTCAACGTCGCCTCCGCCACCTCGGCCAAGATCCTGGCCAACCAGGAGATCGCCGACCTCGTTCAGGCGCTCGGCTGCGGCACCCGCAAGGACTGCCGTCCCGAGCAGCTGCGCTACGAGAAGATCGTCATCATGACCGACGCCGACGTCGACGGCGCGCATATCGCGACGCTGCTGATGACCTTCTTCTTCCAGGAGATGCCCGAGCTGGTGCGGCAGGGGCATCTGCACCTCGCACAGCCGCCGCTCTATCGCCTGACGGTCGGCGCCAAGTCGCTCTACGCGCGCGACGACGCCCACCGCGCCGAGCTGGAGCGCACCGTCTTCCGCGGCAAGAAGGTGGAGGTGGCGCGCTTCAAGGGCCTGGGCGAGATGAACCCGAGCCAGCTGCGCGAGACGACGATGGACCCGGCCAAACGCAGCATGATCCGCATCACGCTGCCACAGGAATATGAGGAGCGCGCCGGCGTGAAGGACCTGGTCGACCGGCTGATGGGGACCAATCCCGCGCACCGCTTCGCCTTCATCCAGGAGAATGCGGCCCGCCTCGACGAGGAGGCGATCGACGCGTGACCCGGCATCCACGACGCGAATGGTGGCTGGCGATCGCGCTGGCGGCGCTGGCGGGCTATGTCGACGCGATCGGCTTCCTGCGGCTCAACGGCCTGTTCGTCTCCTTCATGAGCGGCAACTCGACCCGGCTGGCGGTGGCGCTGTCGGGCGGTTCGCCGCTGGCGCTCACCGCGGCGTCGCTGATCCTCGCCTTCGTCGCGGGCGTGGTGGTCGGTGCCACCGCAGGGGCGGCGCTGGGGCGGTGGCGCCGGCCCGGCGTGATCGTGCTCGCCGCGGTGCCGCTCGCGGTGGCGGCGGCGCTGCCCGAGTTCGGCCCGCTCGGCGGCCTTGGCACGGTGCTGCTGGCGTTGGCGATGGGCGGACTCAACACCGTCTTCCAGCGCGACGGCGAGGTCAGCGTCGGGGTGACCTATATGACAGGCGCCTTGGTCAAGCTCGGCCAGCATCTCGCGGGCGCGCTGATGGGCGACGGCGCGCGCTGGGACTGGCTGCCGTACCTGCTGCTGTGGTCGGGGCTGGTTGCGGGCGCTTTCCTCGGCACGGCCGACTATGCCGCGCCCGATAACGCCGCGCTGTGGCGCGCGACAGGCGCGGCACTCGGCATCGCACTGCTCGCCGCGGCGACGACGACGGCGGGAGGCCGTGTGCCGCGCGAGTGAGACCGGGGGGGGGCGATGCCGGGGGGCATGGGGATGCGAGAGGGAATTGCCCGCGAGCGGTCGCCGTTCAGCGTCACACAGCGACGCCATCCTGAACTTGTTTCAGGATCCACGGTCCCGCAAGCGCATCGACCTCTGGAGGTGGGGCGCGGTGGAACCCAAAACGAGTTCGGGATGACGTCGACTGGGAGATGGGGCGGGCGCCACTCCTGCGACGAGCGGTCCGTGGCATGATCGACCTCGCCCGCACCGCCGATATCGACCTGGCCGGCCTCATAATACGCCCCTCGCTCCGCCTCGTCGCGCTGGGCGATCAGGAGGAACTGCTCGAGCCGCGCGTCATGCAGGTCCTGGTCGTGCTGACCCGCGCGGGCGGCGCGGTGGTGTCGCGCGACGAGCTGGTGGCGCAATGCTGGGATGGGCGTATCGTCGGCGACGACGCGATCAATCGCGTCGTCGGGCGACTGCGCCGCCTCGGCGAAGGGATCGCCGCGGGCCGTTTTCGCATCGAGACGATTGCGCGGGTCGGCTATCGCCTGATCGTCGTCGAGGCAAGCGCTTCGCCGGCGCCGCCCTCCATCGCCGAAGACCGGGCGGCTTCCGCGGCCGAGAGTACCAAGCGCGCTGCTATCCCCATCGTGCCACGTCGTGCGCTGATCGCCGGGCTGGGTGTCGCGGGCGCTACCGCAGCCGGCGGCGCCTGGTGGTGGCACCGTGACCGCGCCGCACCGCGAACGCCCGAGGTCGCCGCGCTCGTCGCTCAGGCGCGCGACTCGCAGCGCCAGGCGGACCGCCAGGGCCTCTGGCAGGCGATCGGACTATTCCGCCGCGCCGTGCTGCTCGCCCCTGACGACGCCGATGCCTGGGGGCAACTCGCGCTGTGCTGCGCGGTGGCGGCGCGGATCGCGACCGCGGCGGACCGCGCCGCCTTCGCCGAGCGGGCGCTCGCGGCCGAGCGGCGCGCCGAAGCGATCGATCCTGGAAACGCCTATGCCGCGCTGGCGCGGATGCGGCGGGCGCCGCTGCTCGGCAATTGGCGCGCGCAGGAGCAGGTCACCGCCCGCGCGGCGCGCGAGCATCCCGAGGACGACGTGATCGCCGACGCGCTCGGCCGTATGCTGCAGATGGTCGGGCGGATGCGCGAATCGATCGACCATTTCACGCGCGCGCTCACCGTCGGCGGACCGTCGCCGATCGCGATGTACCAGCGCGTCGTCTCGCTGTGGAGCGTCGACCGGCTGGAGGAGGCCGACCGCGCGATGGAGGAGGCCTTTGCGCTCTACCCGCTCCACTACGCCGTGTGGTTCACGCGCGCCTTCCTGCTCGCCTACACCGGCCGGGGCGCGGAGGCGCTTCGCATGATCGAGGACTCGGACCACCGGCCCAGCACCGTCGACGACGCGAGCTTCGCGCTGACCGCGGGACTAGCGCGCGCGCTGGCGACCCGCGCCCCAAGCGACGTCGACGCGACTGCCGCTGGATATGTCGAGGCGGCGCACCGCGGTAGCGGTCATGCCGAGAACGCGATCCAGTTCCTCAGCGCGGCGGGGCGGCTCGACCAGGCTTTCGCGATCGCCGAGGGCTATTTCCTACGCCGCGGCTTCGCGGTGGACACGCTGCGCTTCTCGCGCCGGCAAGGCACCTATACCGCGCCCGATCAGCGCGTGAGCTGGTTCCTGTTCGCGCCGCCGTGCGCAGCGATGCGTCGCGACCCGCGCTTCGGGACGCTGGCCGGGGCGATGGGACTGACGCGCTACTGGCGCGAGACCGGCACCCGGCCCGATGATCGCGCGGTGGCGCTGGGCTGAGCGGTCAACTGCGTGAACGAGGCGACCGCCACGTCCTCGCTTGCGCCCTGTCGCTCGACGTTGTGTGCGCTCATCAGCGCGCCGCCAGTGCGGTGGCATCGCGCTCGGCCATCGCGATCCGCAGCGGCGACGAGCGCCGCGCTGCGTCGGCGACGGTGGCGGCGACGCAGGCGCGGCGGTCCCTGGTGAGCGGCTCATGCTCGCACAGCCGCGCGGCAGCACGCTCCACCCGCGCGAGCATCGCGGCGCGGCCGGCGCCGGTCCGCTCGTCGAGGTCGCGCGCGACGATGTGGTAGCTGCCGTCGCCCACGCGCCAGCTCTGCGCGACAGCGACCGAGGCGAGCGGCATGGAGGCGGCGAGGACGAGGAGGATAATCGAGCGCATGGCGAGTCTCCGGCGGTGCGACGGGGATCGTCGCTGGGTCGGAGACTCGTCGATTGCCGCCGTCCGGTCGCGGCGGTGGAGCCGATATCAGGCCGATCGTTCGCCGATGATCGGCGAAGCAGGGCCGTTCAGCGCAAGGCGGACCACCGGAGCAGGGTCACGCCCCGCCCGTCACATCCGCAGCCCGGCTTCCTGTTCGCGCGGCCGCGCCAGGATCGCGCGCGCGTCGCCGGGGGTGCGCGCCTCGCCGTGCGGCCCGCCCGCGGCGGCGATCACGCGGTCGAGCAGTTCGAGCCCCTCGGGCCAGCGCCCCAGCCCGCTCGCGGCGTTGATGTGACCGCAGGCGCCATAATCGATGAAGTGGCTGCCCCAGTCGACGGCGAGGCTATGCGCGCGCTCAAGCGTGACCCAGGGATCGTCGCTCGACGCGACCACGATCGAGGGGAAGGGCAGCGGCTCTTTCGGAGACGGCGCGAAGGGGGCGAGCTCGGGGGCGACACCGGCGCGGTCGACGTCGGCGGGTGCCACCAGCAGCGCGCCCGCGACCGGCCAGCCATAGGGCTGTGGGCTCAGCGAGGCCCACCATGCTACCGCGACGCAGCCGAGGCTGTGCGCGACCAGGATCACCGGCGCGCGCGCGCTCGCCACCGCCTGGTCGATCTTGGTGACCCAGGCATTGCGATGCGGCCGATCCCACATGCCCAGTTCGACCCGGGCAGTGTCGGGGCGGCTCTTCTCCCACAATGTCTGCCAGTGCGACGGCCCGGATCCGCCCAGCCCCGGGACGGTCAGAACGGTCGGCTGCACCGACAGATCGAACGCGGAATGTCCCATGACATACCTCCAGTTGGTGAGGCCGCGGCGATCGGTCTAGGGGTCGGCACGGCCGCGGCCTCTGTCCTCTAGGTATTGCCTACTAAATCGATCGGCAATCCTGCGCCGCAGCATTTGACGCGAGCGGAGGCGCGCGAGCGACGAGCGGTTGCGGCGCCGCCGTTGCGGCGCGATAGGGCGGCATGCCCAAGCAGCGCGTGGACCAGATGCTCGTCGACCGCGGCCTCGCCGAGTCGCGCACGCGCGCGCAGGCGCTGGTGATGGCGGGGCTGGTGTTCGCCGGCGAGCGCAAGGTCGACAAGCCGGGGCAGGCGCTCGCGGACGACGTCGCGCTGGAGGTGCGCGGGCGCGATCATCCCTGGGTGTCGCGCGGCGGGATCAAGCTGGCGCATGGGCTCGATCACTTCGGCTGGGACGTGACCGGCGCGGTGGCGATCGACGTCGGCAGCTCGACCGGCGGCTTCACCGACGTGCTGCTCAGCCGCGGCGCGGCGCGCGTCTACGCGGTCGACAGTGGTACCAACCAGCTCGCCTGGAAGCTGCGCCAGGATCCGCGCGTCGCCGTCCACGAGCAGACCAGCGCGCGGCTGCTCACCGCCGCGCACGTGCCCGAGCCGGTCGACCTGGTGGTGTGCGACGCGAGCTTCATCGGTCTGGCCAAGGTGCTCGAGGTGCCGCTCGGCTTCGTTCGCCCCGGCGGGCGCGTGCTGGCGCTGATCAAGCCGCAGTTCGAGGCGGGGCGCGCCGAGGTGGGCAAGGGCGGGGTGGTGCGCGACCCCGCCGTTCACGCGCGGGTCTGCGCCGAGGTCGTGGCGTGGCTGGAGCAGGGCGGCTGGCAGGTCTTGGGCGTGGTCGAGAGCCCGATCACCGGGCCCGAGGGCAATGTGGAGTTCCTCGTCGCCGCGGCGCGCGCGTGAATTTGGGAAAAGTACCATTTACCTGACGGTGGCGTTGCGGCAGCAGTACCGGGACGGGCCGATCGGGAGACGAAGGTGGGGGGTGTCGCTTCCAAGGAGCAGTTGCGGATGTCGTTCCTGCGCTGGGCGGCGGTGGCGGTGCCCGGCGTGCTGCTGCTCGGCTTCCTGTCGGGGCGGACGGTGCCGTCGGGCGACGCCAACGGCTGGTATCGCGCGCTGGCCAAGCCCGAGCTGACGCCGCCGGGCTGGCTGTTCCCGGTCGCCTGGTCGCTGCTGTACGTGATGATGGGCGTCGCGCTCGCGCTGGTGCTGAGTGCGCGTGGCGCGCGACTGCGCTGGCTCGCGGTCGCGCTGTTCGCCGCGCAGCTTGTCGGTAACCTGCTGTGGACGCCGCTGTTCTTCGGCGCCCACCAGGTCTCGGCGGCGTTCCTGCTGATCGTCGCGATCCTGGGGCTGACGATCCTGACCACGTTCGTCTTCGCGCAGGTGCGCCGTCGCGCCGCGTGGCTGCTCGTCCCGTATATGATGTGGCTGGGTTTCGCGGGTACGCTCAACTGGCGTATCGATCAGCTCAACCCCGACGCGGAACGGCTTGTGTCGCCGGCCGCGGCGTCCCAGATGGTCGGTTAAGCGCCTCTACAGGAAAATGATCTATGCAGTCCGAGAACCATCTGTTCGGCGACCTCGCCAAGCTCTTCAACGGCGCGGCGGGCACGCTCGCCGGGGTCGGGCGCGAGGCCGAGGCCAATGCGCGCGCCCGCGCGCGCGAGTGGATCGGTGGTCTCGATTTCGTCGCACGCGACGAGTTCGAGGTGGTGAAGGCGATGGCGGCCGCGGCGCGCGACGAGAATGAGGCGCTGCGCGCACGGATCGAGACGCTCGAGGCGGCACTGGCCGCCAAGTCCGGCGTCTGATCGCGCCGCGCCAGGGAAGGGGGCCGCGTGCCAAGCGATAAGTTACTGATGCTCGACGAGGCCGACGACGACAATGCGGGCGAGGCGCCGCTCGACATGCTCGAGGCCTATTTCCTCGCGCACGGTTGGCCGTGCGAGCGCGGCGAGGACGAGATCACCGCGTCGATCAAGGGCAGCTGGACCGAATATGAGCTGCGCGCGCTGTGGCGCGAGGAGGACGGTGTCCTCCAGCTGCTCGCCTTTCCCGACGTCAAGGTGGCGGAGGGCCGACGCGCGCCGGTCTTCGAGGTGCTCGCGCTCGTCAACGAGCAGCTGTGGATGGGGCATTTCGAGATCTGGTCGAGCAGCGGCATCCTTCTCTACCGCAACGCCACCGCGATCGAGGCCGAGGACGGCGAGGCCACCATGGCGCTGAGCACTGCCGAGTTGCTGGTGGAATCCGCCATCGACGAGTGCGAGCGCTTCTACCCGGTGTTCCAGTTCGTGCTGTGGGGCGGCAAGTCGCCGAGCGAGGCGATCGCGGCGGCGATGGTCGAGACGGCCGGCGAGGCCTGACGCGCGATGCGGCTGTGGATGATCGGCTGCGGCAACATGGCCTCGGCGATGCTGCGGCGCTGGCTGGCGAGCGGCGTGGTCGCGGCCGAGGACGTCGACGTCGTCAACCGCCAGCATCGCGTGCTGCCCGTCGGTGTGCGCCAGGCGCGCGACCTGCCCGACGCGCCGCCGCCCGACGCGGTGATCCTCGGCATCAAGCCGCAACAGCTCGACGCCGTGGCCGCGGTGCATCGCGCCCGCGTCGCGGCGGCGCCGCTGCTTATCTCGATGCTCGCGGGCGCCGATCCGGCGCGGCTGGCGGCGGCCTTCCCTGGCCCGGTGCCGGTGCAGACGATGCCCAACCTGCCGGTCGAGCTCGGCCGCGGCGTCGTCGCGGTGCACGCGCCCGACGCGCCGGCGTCGGCGCGTGCGGTGGTGGACCGGCTGCTCGCGCCGCTGGGCCTGGTCGAGTGGTTCGACGACGCGGCGCGCTTCGCCGCCGCCGGCACCCTGTCGGGCACCGGACCCGCCTTCCTCTTCCGCTTCATCGACGCGCTGACCGCGGGCGGGGTCGCGACCGGACTGTCGCGCGAGGAGGCCGAAGCGGTGGCGCTCGCGACCGTCGACGGCGCGGCGGCGATGGCCTCGGCGAGCGAGCGCAGCCCGGCCGCGCTGGCCGACGCGGTGGCGAGCCCCGGTGGCATGACCCGCGCCGGGCTCGACGTGCTCGATCGCGAGCGCGCCTTGGCGGCACTGCTGGAGCAGACGCTGTGCGCGGTGGCGCGGCGCGGCGCGGAGATGGCGGCGGGGCGGTAGGGATCGGTGACAGCTAGAGCGGCAGCGCGGTCGTCGACTTGATCTCCTGCATCGCGAATGAGGAGCTGACGTCGTGCAGCGGCGCGACCTTGATCAGCTTGCGATAGATACGGTCATAGTCAGCGATGTCGCGCGCGACGACCTTGAGCAGGTAATCGACCTCACCGCTCATCCGGTAGAATTCCACCACCTCGGGGATCCGCGCGACGCCCTCGGCGAAGGTCTGCAGCCACTCGTCGCTGTGCTGCGTCGTTCGCACCGCGACGAAGACCGTGACGTCGAGCCCAAGCGAGGCACGGTCGAGCAGGGCGACTCGCGACCGGATCAGCCCCACTCGCTCGAGTCGCTTCACCCGCTTCCAGCACGGCGTGGGAGAGAGGCTCACCCGCTCGGCGAGATCGGCGATCGAGATCGTCGCATCTTCCTGCAGCAGGGCGAGCAGGCGCCGATCGGTGGGATCGAGAATGACATTCTCCGTCATACCCCGATCATAGCACGAACTTCTCGTGTCGACCCTGAATAATAGGTGCAAGAGACACGTTCTCACCTGTGAACGGGGCTATGCTCTCTCGCGTAGGCAGGAGGCGTGTTATGCTCAACCGGATGTTCGTCGATCACCCGCGCGCGGTGGGAGAGAGCTACATCGCGCACGCGCAGGTCGCCGCGCGCTTCGGCCTCACCTTGATGGGCGCGGGCGCGGCCTGCCTGATCCACGCGCTGATACCAGGGCTGTTCCGTTCCACCGGGAGCCGCGCCGTGGAGCGCTTATGTGAGGAGATGGCGGCGCGGCGCCGCGCCGGCTGAGTCATATGTCATGCTACGCGACGGGCGGGAGCCAGAAGTTAGCCGCGCCCGCGTCGGGCGCTCAGTGGCCGTAGCGTTTGATACCCCGACGGCGGAGCTTCTGACGATGGCGCCGGCGCAGTATAACGATCGCCGTCGGCACGGCGACCAGCAGGGCCGCTCCAATGATCGCATAAGCGACGAGTTCGCGAGTGACGTCGATCATGGCGGGCCTGTGACATAGCCGATCGCGGCTGTCATCCCGCGAAAACGCTTGAAGATAGACTGCTACCCGGATTGGCGGGCGAGTCACCGCTTTCCGCTATCCCGGTTTTTCGCGTATGGTTGATCAGCGTCATGCACGGGAGAAGCCATGTTCACTCTCCTCATCCTTGGAGCGCCGCTGATGACCAATGTGCCCGATCAGCAGGCGCAGGGTCGCTCGCGACTGGCGCCGCCGGGCGCGCACCGCCGGCTCGCGGGAGCCGCACCGGCGGCGAGCTGTGGCGGCGCCGAGCTCGTCGGCAAGAAGTGGACCGAGGAAATGCGCGCGCCGCTGCTGAGCGGTGGCCATCGTGAGGTGCGGCTGCTCCGCGTCGGTCAGCCACGTACGATGGATCTGCGCGAGGACCGGCTCAACGTGATCCTCGACTCGGCGGGACAGGTGATCGAGATCACCTGCGGCTGATCGATCGCTGCTTTGTCGTGGCAAGCTGATTAACCCCCACGTGGGCACGATCATTGCGCCGCGCCGCTCTCCCGAGAATTAAAAGGAAAGTTTCAGCTGGCTGCACTTTATTGCAAGGCTGACATTCTTCGCCTTGTCAGTTTCTCTCCCCATAGTTAACCTCGATCTCGCTCGAGCAACAATGTGCGTCCGACCGATCAGGGAGCGGCGGCGACGACAACGGCGGCACCACCGCCGCGCGCTCGTGCATCCCCGGCCGGCCGACCTTCACCGGGAGTGAGACAGGCATGGCATCGAAGCTCAACATCGCGTCGCGGACCGCCGGGCAGCGGATCGACCAGGGTACCTACGGCCCCGGCGACATGGCCGCGCTCGCGCCCGCGCGTGCCGCTGCCGTCGGGCAGCGCGCGACGACGGGTCCGCTCGACGCCGCCGCGCTGAGCGCTCAGCCGCACATCGCTCCCGCCGCCGCGGCGACGGCCGCCGGGCCGATCCCCGCCTTCGATCTCTCGACGGGCAAGGCCGTCACCACCGCCTTCAAGCTCTACGCGATCGACGTCGCCGATCCGCTCGCGAAGGACCAGTGGCATCTCCAGCGTCTCGGCGACCTGCAGACGGTGTGGAAGGATTACACCGGCAAGGACGTGACCGTCGGCGTCTACGATTCCGGGGTGCAGTACGCGCATTGGGACCTGGACGGGAACTACGACGCCTCCAAGCAGGTGGTCGTCGACGGCAAGGTCTATGACGGCGACTACCGCCCCGCCTCGGGCCCGCATGGCACGTCGGTCGCTGGGCTGATCGCGGCCGAGCGCAACGGCGCCGGCGGTGTGGGCGTCGCCTACGGCGCCCACGTCACCGGCGTGAACATCTTCGACCCCTATTCGGAGGACGACTCGAAGGAGGGGATCTTCGTCAACGGGGTCGACCTCACGAAGTTCTTCGAGGCGGTGAAACAGTCGGCCCGGTACGACGTCACCAATCACAGCTGGGGCGGGCTCGACTATGTCACCACCGCCGCCGCGCGGACCACCGCTGGCTCCTTCGCCAACGGCATGGTCACCGCGCTCAGCTACGGCTCGGCCGAGGGGCGCGGTGGGCTCGGCACGGTCCATGTCGCCGCCGCGGGCAACGACGTGATCGACGGCCAGGCCGACAGCTGGAAGAGCGACCGCCACATCGTCACCGTCGGTTCGTATCGCGAGGTGGACGGCAGCTCGTCGCAATATGTCGACAGCGGTGCGCACCTGCTCGTGTCGGCGCCGTCGAACGACTACGCCGAGCTCGGCGGCACCGGCCAGGTGACCACCGACCTGCTCGGCCGCGACGGCTACAACACGATCGCCAAACCGGGCGGTGCCGAGGACTACACCGACTCATTCGGCGGCACCTCAGGCGCCACCCCGGTGGTGAGCGGCGTCGTCAGCCTGATCCTCGACGCCAACAGCGAGCTCGGCTGGCGCGACGTCAAGGACATCCTCGCCGCCTCGGCCAAGCTGCCGGTCGCATTCGACACCGGCCAGACCGCGGCGACCTCGACAATCAGCGGGCTGACCTATGTGCTCAACAACCGCCAGTTCCAGCTCAACGGCGACGATGCCGGCTGGAACGGTGGCGCGATGCATTACAGCAACGATTACGGCTACGGCGCTGTCGACGCCTACAACGCGGTGCGGCTCGCCGAAGTGTGGACACTGTTCGGCGCGGCCAAGACCAGCGACAATGAGGTGAGCGCCACCACCGGCACGATCCGCGTTGGCAAGACCTCGGTCGCCACCAAGGCTGACACCGCGCTCACGCAGTTCCACGATTTCGTCGGCACGCCGACCAGCTTTCAGTTCCGCGTGACCCAGGACGTCGACGTCGAGCACCTCGACCTCACGCTCAACTTCGCCACGCAGCTCGGCGACGGCACCTCGCTGCTGAACACCAGCGCGGTCGGGCTCAAGATCAAGCTGATCGCGCCCGACGGCACCGAGGGCTATATCGACCTGAGCGACACCAACGCCACTACCGTCACCGGCACCTCGCAGACCTTTACCTTCGGCCTCAGCGGCTTCCGCGGCGTCGACACGCTCGGCACCTGGACCTTCCAGTTCGAGCAGACCGCGGGCGTGTTCGGCGCCTATGACGCCAACCGCACCACGGTGAACACGCTCAAGCTTGACCTGTACGGCGCCGCACCGGGCACCGGTGACGTCTACACCTACACCAATGAGTTCTTCACCATGGCGGCGATCGCGGGCGAGGGCGGCCGCCGGACGCTGATCGACAGCGACGGCGGCACCGACTGGATCAACGCTGCCGCGATCGCCAGCGACGTGACGATCTCGCTCAAGCAGGGCGGCGTGACCAGCTTCGGCGGCACCAGGGCCTTCACCATCGGCACCGGCACGCAGATCGAGAATGCGGTCAGCGGCGACGGCAATGATACGCTGCTCGGCAACGGCCTGGCGAACGAGCTGCACGGCATGCGCGGCAACGACAGCCTGTTCGGCGACGCGGGCAGCGACGTGCTGTTCGGCGGATGGGGCGACGATCGGCTCGACGGCGGTTCCGGCGCCGACGTCCTGCGCGGCGAGCAGGGCAACGACACCTATATCGTCGACAACCGGGGCGACGTCGTCATCGAGGACCCGAACCAGGGCACCGACACCGTCTACGCCGCGATCGACTACACGCTCGGCTCGCACGTGGAGAAGCTGTACCTCACCGGCGCCGCCCGATCGGGCACGGGCAACGGCCTCGACAACGACCTGTACGGTACCGGCGGCGACGACTCGCTCTACGGCCTCGACGGCAACGACCTGCTGCGCGGCTGGGAGGGCAACGACCGGCTCTACGGCGGCAGCGGGAACGACACGCTGTTCGGCGGCGCCGGCGCCGACCGGCTCGACGGCGGCAGGGGTGACGATGTGCTGCGCGGCGAGGCGGGCAATGACACCTATGTCGTCGACAGCCGCGGCGACCAGGTGATCGAACTCAGCGGCGACGGCATCGACACCGTGCTCGCCTCGGTCGACTATCGCCTGGCCGCCAACGTCGAGGATCTGACGCTCAGCGGCAGCGCCTATAGCGGCACCGGCAACGCGCTGAACAACGTCATCCGCGGCAGCGCCGGTGCCAATGCGCTGAGCGGGGAGGCCGGCAACGACACGCTGATCGGCGGCGCTGGCGACGACATCCTCACCGGCGGAAGCGGCAGTGACCGCTTCGTCTTCGCCGACGGCTTCGGCAAGGACACGATCCGCGACTTCGGCCGCGGCGACACGATCGATCTCGCCGCCTACACGCTCGACGGCGCGCCGATCGTGACGGACGTCGGCAGCGACACGCTGATCGACCTCGGTGACGGCAACACGATCCTGCTGAAGGGCGTTCAGCCGGGGCAGCTGAGCTTCACCGGCGACGCCTTCGGCTACCTCGGCTGAGCATGGCAGGGCCGGGCGCCGTTGGCGCGCCCGGCCCGCTCAGGCGCCCGGCCCGCTCAGGCGAGCGTCCACGGATCCACGCGCGCGGCGCGGATCCAGCGCGTCGCCAGCCATTTCGCACCCTGGGTGACCGGGAGCCCGGCGTGTCGCGTCGCCGGGTCGGGCCGTCCGTCGGCGCGCGTGTTGGCGAACAACAAGGCGTCACCCCCGCGCGGCGTGATCGTGAGGTCCACCTCGGGGAAATGCGTCTCTCCCCCGCCGAATCCCTGGTTGAGGTAGAGCAGGACGGTGACGATCCGCTGGTTGCTGGCGCCCTGGATCGTGTCGAGATGCGGGCGGTATTCCTGGCCGGGCTGATAGCGCAGCACCGTCAGCGGCTCGCCCTGATCGACGCTGGTACCGCTGATCGCCGCGATACGCGCGTTGATCGCGCGAACGACGAGATCCTCGCGCGTCGGCCCGATCGCCCCGCCGTCCGAGGTGCGGATCGGATGCGCTACCCAGGCCCCCGTCCGCGGATCGATCACGCGCGCGGGCTCGAGCAGCGCCGCGCCGACGCCGGCGAGATGCGCGCACTCGGCGGGCGTGAGCAGCGCGGGAAAGCGGACGATCCGTGGCGCCGCGCTCAACGGTTCCGGGGCGGGCAGGCGGGTCGGCAGCCCGGAGCGGTCGAGCGCCATCGCGTCCACCAGCGCGAGCTGCGCGGCGGCGACGGGATCGTTCGCCGCCGCAACGTGGAGCAGCGCGAGCGCGCGCGGCCAGTCGGCGGCCGCGCCGCTGCCGTTGGCGGTAAGGGCGATCTCGGCGAGCGCGGCGTCGACATGCCCGATCTCCGCCGCGCGCCGCAGCCAGACGCGAGCGGCGGCAAGGTCGCGCCGCAGCGGGGTGCCGCGCAGCAGCCAGACCGCGAGCAGCATCGCGGCATCGGCATCGCCGCCGCGGGCGGCCTCCGCCAGCAGCTCGGCCGCGGCGACGACCTGCCCCGATGCCGCGAGCCGCTCTGCCTCGTTCACCGCCATCTGCCGCTCCATGCCGAATGAAAAAGGGGCCGGGCAGATGCCCGACCCCTCTCCCCTAACACGCTGATCAGCGGATCAGAACTTCGCGGTGATGCCCATGTAGAAGAAGCGACCGCGATTGTCGTAGATGGCCGACGTCGTGCCGATGTTCGACACACCGACGCCGGTCAGGCCGTACGGCGGATCGACGTCGCCGACGTTCGTCACGCCGCCGTAGAAGTTGAACATGTCGCTGACGTCGAGACCGAAGCGGACGTCGTTGTAGGTGACGCTCGGATACTTCTGGATCGGCGCGTAATCCAGGTTCTGCGGCGGCAGGCCGTTGACCCCGTTATAGTCCTCCCAAGTGTTCAGGTACATCTTGTCGATCCAGCGCAGCGAGTGGCCGATCGTAAAGTTGCCGAACTTCAGGTTGGTGCTGATGTTGAAGCGGTCCGACGGGCTGCCCAACTCGTCGGTGATGACGTCCTTGAAGTTGGGGCGCGACGGATCGGTGTAATCGTCGCGCTGGATCGCGTGGGTCCACACGCCCTCGATCGAAGCGCGCACGAAGCCGAAATCGTGGTTGTACGCGATCTGCGTGTCGATACCGCGTGCGCGCAGCTGTGCGTAGTTGCGCGGCGCATCCTGGTACGAGCCTTCCAGGATCTGATAGGGCTGCTCTCCGGCCGGCCCACCGTCGGCGCCCGCGCGCTGGAACAATGCGCAGAACTGATTGTCGAGCGACGGCGCATCATAGCAGGCGTTGAGCGCCTGCTGCACCGACGGCGACGTGATCACGTTCTCAACCTTGATGTCGTAATAGTCGACCGACACCGACAGACCCGGGACGAAGCTGGGCTGGAACACGCCGCCCAGCGTCAGTGACTTCGACGTCTCGGCCTCGAGGTTGCGATTGCCCCCGCTGCTGATCTCGAGCGACTGCGTATACACGTAGTCGTAGCTGGTCGGGATACCGGCCGCGGCGCAATTGGCGGCGCGGTTCGCCGAGCCCGTGCCGATGTTGCGCAGCGAGCAGGGATCCGACGGCGCCGGCGTGAAGTTCTGCCCGGCCGCGGCGTAAGCCTCGCCGAGATAGGGCGAACGCACCGACTTGGCATAGCCACCGCGCAGCTGCAGGTCGCTGAACGGACGCCAGACCGCCTGACCGTTCCAGGCGACGACGGTGCCCACCGAGCCCTTGTAGTCCGCGACGCGCGCCGCGCCGGAAAGGGTCAGCTCCTTGATCAGGAAGATATCCTTGAGCAGCGGGACCGACAGCTCGCCGAACGCCTCCTTCACCTCGAACGAGGGTGCACGGAAGCTCGGGATGGCGTTGTAGAAGTTGTAGCCCGCCTGGGTCAGGGGATCGAGGTCGTAGGTCAGCGTCTCGCGGCGATACTCGGCGCCGACCGAGAAGCCGACCGGGCCGCCCGGCAGTTCGAACAGCTGACTCAGGTCACCGGCGACGAAGCCGTTGGCGACGAACTGCGTCGCCTTGCCCGAAGCGGTGGTGGGCGCGATCAGGTAGGCGCGCGCGGCGTCGCTGACCGAACCCTGGCCGAATGGGTTGAGCGGCACGCAGGCGGCGATGTCTGCGGCGAGCCGCGCCGGATCACCGCCGATGTCCTCGCCCGCGTAGGCGGGATCGACCTGCGACCGGCAGACGACCTGGCCGGCGGCGTTGCGCGTCGAGTCGAGCGCCAGGAGGAAGCGCTGCGTGTTCACGTTGCCCGTGATCACGCTGTTTTCCTTGTGCTGGCCGTAGTTCGCCGACACTTCATAGTGCCAGTCGTCGTTGAAGTCGCCGCGCACGCCGACCACCGCGCGATAGGTGTCGCGGTTGAGCCGCTCGTCGCGCGTGCCGAGATCCACCCAGTTGCGACGCAGCGAGAAGCGATAGGTGCCCGCCGCGATCTGCGCCAGTGCGGCAGCCTGGTTGGCGGCCGCGTTGGCGCCGGTGAAGGCCGCACCCGTGTTGGGGTTCACGCCCGAGTTGACCGCGGCGGCCAGCTGCGCCGCGATGGTCGTGCGCGCGTTCGCGTTGAGATAAGGGTTGTCCAGCCGGACGCCCTCGCGGTTGGTGCCCGCCGTGCCGGCATTCGAGTAGGAGCGATCCGCGAAGCCGCTGTCGATGCCGTCACCCAGCGTGGTGCCCTGCGAGAAGAACGGGCCGCTCTGCGAGCCGAACGCCTCGGTGCGGACGTACTTGGCCTCGAAGAAGGGCACGAAGGCCGGCGACACCTCGAAATGGCCGAGGACGTTGACGACGTAGCGCTTCAGGTCGGGCGAGAGGACGACCAGGTTGCCCTCACGGCTGGTCGTGCCGTTGCCGCCGACGAAGTTGCCGTTCGGCGCGAGGCCGACGCGGGTACCGGTCTGCGACGCGAGCGAGCCGTCGGGCTGGAACAGATAGGAGCAGGTGAACGAGCCCCCGATCGAGTCGGTGCCGCACGGCGCCGTGCCCGCGCCGTAGCGGAAGCCGAGCTGGCCGCCGAGCGAGATCGTCGCGCCGCGCAGGTCACGATAGAAGGTGCGGTCCGGCGTGCCGTCCGAGGGTGCGCTCGCCGGGTCGGTATCGGTGACGATGAAGGCGTCGTTCTGGCGCAGATTGCGGCGGCCAGACGCGTAATAGTCCTGCTGGTGCGCGAACTCGGCGTTGATCGCGATGTTGCCGCGCCCGTCGGCAAAGTTCTTGCCCGCGAGGACCGAGACATACTGGTTCCCAGCATCGCCGTAGGTGCTGATGCCGTTCTGGCCGTGCAGCTGCAGGCCGTCGAAATTGTCCTTGAGGACGAAGTTGACGACGCCGGCGATCGCGTCCGATCCGTAGACCGACGACACGCCGCCGGTGACGATGTCGATCCGCTCCACCAGGTCGGTCGGGATGGTGTTAATATCGACAGCGTTGCCGTTGTTGATGATGTCGGCCGTGACCTGCCGCCGACCGTTGGTCAGCACCAGCGTGCGCGAGCGGCCGAGGTTACGCAGATCGAGGAAGTTGAGGCCACGCGTGCCGAGCCCCGAGGTCGAGTTCTGCGAGCCGAGCGTCGGATTGAGCTGCGGCAGCTGGTTGAGCGTGTCGCCGATCGAGATGCGGCCGGTCTCGAAGATATCCTGCGCGGTCACCGTGGTGATCGGGATGGGCGAGTCGTCGTTCGGGCGGCGGATGCGCGAGCCGGTGACGACGACGTCCTCGGCACCGACCTCGGTCGTGCCCGGCGCAGTGGCGTCTTGCTCCTGGGTCGGCGACCCCGCCTGCGCGAACGCCACACCCGGCAGTGCCAGGGCAGCGCTCGCGATCGCGGTGGCGCATAGGAAACGCGACATTTTCATGAGGGAACCCCTTTTTCTTTGATTGGGGTCACTCAAAACGGTGAGGCGGGAAGAAACAAGCCCGGTAGCGCTACTGCCACATGTCGGTAATAAATTTGCAAAACGATGTGACATTCTTACAACTGCGCGACACGAGTGCGCAGCGGGTTAGCCCAGCATGAACGAACCGCTCACACCCGCTGCCTCCGCCGAGGGCGCCACCCAGAGCCGGAAGGCGCCGGGCTCGACCGTCCGCTTCAGGTCGCGGCCGACGAACAGCAGGTCGTCACGCCGAAGCGCGAAGCTGACCGTCTTTCGCTCGCCCGGCGCCAGCGCCACCCGCTGGAAGGCTTTCAATTCGCGGATCGGGCGGGTGACGCTGGCGGCAACGTCGTGGACGTAGAGCTGCACGACCTCCTCGGCGGCATGGCGTCCGCGGTTCGCCACCGTCGCGCGCACGGTCAGCGTGCCGCCGGGAGCGAGCCGGTCGCCACTCAGCGACAGGTCCGAGTAAGCGACGTCGCCGTAGGTCAGGCCGTGGCCGAAGGGGAAGAGCGCGCTCTGCTCGAATTCGCGGTAATGCGCCTTGAACGGCTGGAGCGGCCCCGGCGGGTTCGGGCGCCCGGTCGACTTGTGCGCGTAATAATAGGGGGACTGGCCGGTCGCGCGCGGGAAGGACACGGGTAGCCGCGCGGAGGGCGCCACGGCGCCGAACAGCATGTCGGCGATCGCCGGCCCGTCCTGCGAGCCTAGGAACCAGGTCACCGCGATCGCGCGCGCGCCGAGCACCGCGGTGTCGAGCGCGAGCGCGCGCCCGGTGCGCAGTAGCACCACCACCGGCGTCCCGGTCACGGCGACGGCGCGTGCCAGCGCGAGCTGCGGCTCGGGCACCACCACCGCCGAGCGCGACTGCGCCTCGCCAGACATGTCCTGCGCCTCGCCGACCGCGAGCACGACGATGTCGGCGGCACGTGCGGCTGCCACCGCCGCCGCGATCCCGCCGGGCAGCGGCGCATGGATCGCCGACCCCGGCGTGACGCTCACCTGCGCCGCGTCCGCGACCATGCTGCGCACCGCCGTGGCGAGGTCGGTCGCGCCGGCGTCGGTGCCGTAGACGTTCCAGGGGCCGATCAGGTCGTGCTGCCCGGAGACGAACGGCCCGATCAGCGCGATGCGCTTGCCGGCGCGTGGCAGCGGCAGCAGCTGGTCGTCGTTCTTGAGAAGGAC
>Ga0325400_1000967_pt1 | contig 22809 bp, 8 predicted proteins | sample PopdelMetagenome_2_FD_205662 | JGI IMG/M metagenome (GOLD analysis project Ga0325400, IMG submission 205662) | Populus deltoides microbial communities from Bellville, Georgia, United States - Xylem-PdKOR-R1 | ecosystem: Host-associated > Plants > Phyllosphere > Stem > Wood/Secondary xylem...
TAAAAACAAAAAAGACAACGTCCCCTGATGTTACAGTGTTGTATACAGTGCAAACACTCTATGTGTATAGTGTGGTCCACGGTGCAAGAAGTCTATGTTCACAGTAAATGCACAGTATTTTTCCCATGCCTTTTAAAGTATAGTATAATTCACCCTTAAATACTAACTTTTTTAGCTATTTAACTAGTCAACTTTGTCCCAGCTATATCCCGCTTGGATCAAAAGTTAGTTTTTAATGAAAAGAACAAGAGCAACAAAAAAAGTTAACACCTGTATCTAGTTAAATATATAAAGAATTATATACAAAAATAAATATTAAAATAAAATGTTGACCCGAATTAAAAATTAAATTAAAAGATTAAGAGATAAATATAAATTAAAATAACTAATCTTAGGAGCCATTCAATTGGTTTTTTACATTATATGTTAATAATCTTTTTATATATATAAAAAAATTTAAATTCAATTAAAATAAAAAAAATTCTAATATTACCCTTTTTTTTCTCATTAATATATTTTTCTCGACCAGAAAATATAGAACTTCACTTAATAAAAACAAAAGACGATTAAAATAAACATCCAATATATTCTTAAGATAAAAAATATTTTTTTTATCTTAAAACCTTTGTGTCATATTAATGTGATTTTTTCTTGGCAATTGTCTTATTAGAATGTTTATTTCAATGAAATTTAATTAAAAAGGTGGGAAAAAATCGCAATGGGTTAAATAAATAGTGGCTTAGAGCACTTGATCCAAAAAAAAACAAAAAAAACCCTCTCGCGGGGCCTGCACGTGCAGGTATACACAACTGGCCTTGTTTTGCTTTTGATTGGGAAAAAGGCGACAACCTGTTTTCACTTTTTTTTTTCATAAATAAATAAAGATAGGTGGAACATAGTTTATTGCAGCAGACAATCCTCTCGTTAAATGAAATAATTTGATATAAATATTATATTTTAATAGTTTAAATTAGTGTTAATTTGATAGTTTAAATTAATGTTAATAACATATTTATTTTTTTATTATCAAAATTCAATGATTTTTCTGTTCTCTTTCAAACAGGGATAAAAAAATAATAAAAATAAATTTTTATATCAAAATAAAATTAAAAATATATTAAAAGATCATAATTGTATAATTCACATAATTGTTTAAATTGAAAAATTTAAATGCATTTTTTTTAAAATTTATAATACACCACTCATGTTTTCTACTTTTCATTTTGATACCTTTCTCTTCCAATCCTATTATTTCATAAAAATTTAAAATTAATTGTTTTTTAATTAGAACTAATAAAAATTTAAAAATCAAAATATAAAAAATATAAAACTTTATTCAATTCATCCACATTACACAGCAAAAACACCTCATCATTTAGATTATACGTAATTGCTACCCCTAGATTTTTTTTTTTAAAAAAAAATTAATACCCGCCTAAAAATTCCATCATCAGGTTCGAGGATATACTGAAGCAAAGCTACAAAAGGCTTAAACAAAATCACATTTTCAGATAAAAATAAAATCCCTAAAATAGATCGAAAAAATATTGATATTTAAATCATAGAATCTTCTGGTTCCGAGGGAGCCAACAAATATCAAAAGTGTACACATTGGCACCTAAACATGGTGCTTTTCTCCCTTCATTTTCCTTCTACTTCTTTCCCCTTCTAGAGAAGGATGCGAGCAGTCGTCACAAGCCTCCCTTGAATTGATTCCGGCAAGTTCTTTAACAAGCATCTTCATATGTTCGATAGGAGCCTCAAGAATTCCACATCTAGGAAATTGAATTAGCACGAGCTTCCTTGAGGCTCTACAATTCCGTATAGATATTAGAAAGAATATGTCAAAATGATTTAACTTTAAGTTCTTCAAAGTATCAAGAAAGGTGAGTATAATAACATACCAGACGTTTAAAAGATCTGCTATTTGGTGATTTCTTTTTCTCCTCTACACCTGGTTTTGCACGATCCAAGGCCTGTGATACAACGTGTGTTACTCTATCTGAGCCCTTAACTATAATAAATGAAAAAAAAAAACCCTCTTCTTTTCTTTGAATCATTGACTAGCCAAAAACCATGCAAGGAAATTTGAGGGCCCTGATAAATCAAAGTCCAGTAAGGACAGAGAAACGCGCTTCTTTTGGATAACTATCTGAACATGTCCCCATAATCCTTGGATACCAAAATGAGAATGGCTGAAAGAGAAATTTAAGCAAAGACTCGTCTGTAAAGCAAAGCTCAGCACTGCGCTTCTGTGGTCATTTAGGCAGCAGTTTCAGGAATTTCCTAGGAAATTGTAAGTTCTAGCCTTCCACTTTACTGACACCATTGCTGTGGCTTTACCTTGAGTTGCCTGTAATGGCAATATATTCCCGTCACTGTGAGTTGCCTGTAATGGCAATATATTCCTGTCACTGTCACCAACCAAACAGCCATTCCAACTGCGGGCGTCAATAATGGATTTTATGAGTTTAAGATCAAGTACAGCAGTACAGCCCTGCAAGGTCCAGGACCTATGTCAGTGAGTTGCTTGGCTTCCCTTGGGAAAAACAACAGCAACAATGCAACGACTCCTTTTCCCGCCTTTTCCCAATATCAACCGTAGACCTCTTCTAGCTTGATGGTTTTGTGCAGCTTAACATACCCAATTTCTTTCTTTCCTTCTTTCTTGGGTTCATCTGGAGGCCCTATGGAGCAGCTATCCACTATCCCTAAACTCCACACCCTTCTAGGTTTGAATAAACCTAAACTTAACATGGAGTGCTGATGCTGCACAGCCTGCTAGCAAGTAGCAACATGGTAGCTTAAGACCAAATGCACAGCAAAACTATGAACCCACACTAAATTTATTTGGTTGTGAAAGAACCGTCTTTCCTGTCAGACCTAAATTTCTTCATGCTTTAAAAAAATTATTTTCCACCAAGGAGAAAACTGAGCAAGCAAAGTCAACTGCAAAAGATGAAGATTTTACCTGAATCATAGATTCTACACGTCTTCGCATGCGAGTATGCATAAAACCCTCCGAGCACTGTTGAGGAAAGTGCATCGAATAATTATGTGTTTAGGTGGGGCAGATTAAAGGAAGCAGGAGCACAACCATAGATCCATACACTATTATTTATATCAAAGGTTCTTATAAAACAGCAATAGAAACTAAAATTAGATTGGCTCGAATGATGAATTTATGTATCTAATTACTTTGAAGTGCACATTAGCAAAATGAAAAATGAAAACAAGTTCGAACAAAGAGTCAAGTTTCGGTGCAAAGAACACAAAAGATCTTGCCGGGTACAATCTATAATACTATTTTGATTTCCTGATTAACAGAGTAAACCATCTAACTGATCATCACAGAATCGTATTTTTTTATCATGCAAACTCTGGTTAACTACTAGGTCCAAATTCCAAAACCATTTTGAAAAATAATTATTGCACCCCCACATAGTATGACAGAAATTAGAGAAACAAAATTACAATAAGAGGGCAGTGTTGCATGTTGAAGTCCTGATGTAGCAAGCCAATAAAAACTTTTGAATTTTTTTTTTATCAAACCAAAACCCTTATTTTGTACATTTTGGGTAGAAGAGGCCAAAAAAACTTTCCTTGTTCATGCATATTGCAACAAGGACTTTGTGTGTTATGCATAAAGCTGAAATAAGTGATCTTTTCTGTCAGTGTGTGTCTGTGTTTGTTATTCGACATTCCAAAATATGTGAAAGACCTACAGGTAACAAAATAAAAAGGTGGGAGCAATCTGCAGAAACCTCACCTTAACATGATAACTAACATATGCATGAAATGTTGATAAATTCCACACTGTCCGGTCCAACTTTTTGCCTTCCACATGACGAGGAAAAATGACTGCATTGTTTCATGTATGGCACAATTTGTTATGCTGCAATAAAAAAGGAGGGAACTAATTGTAGCTATTCCTGTGACATTACCAAAAGAAACAAATCCTGCATTTGCAGACAATGCTTCAGCAGGGGCTTCCTTCAATTCAAGAGGTGGGTTAGGAGACCACAAGCAAGGAGGAGCATTATTAAGTCCAGCTGTATGCCTGGCTTCGACAAATTCCTGAATGTAAATCAGAACTTTATAATGTTAAAAGAAAAATGTTAACCAAGAATAGTTACACAAGAATTTTGCGGTAAGCAGCCTAGGCAACAGAATTATAAATAATTGTAATATTAGTATCTAAATAAAGTATGTAAGTGACAGTATCGTCTGTTGCCCACATATATACAATTTCTGAGAAGCAACATAGATTGTTAAAACATAACTACATGTGGAGTACCTGAAGGAAGGAAGTAGCAAAAGCAATATCTATGGAGTCCTTGAATCTCATGGGAAATACCACAGTAACCTTGTCTGGCTGCATTAAACAATTAAAGTTTCTCACTCAGTTAAATTTCAATCCACAGTTGTTCTCATGTTACTAGATATGGGTCATATGACAAACAAACAATATGAAGTAACCCAGAAATTAATCTTTCAAAATAAACTAAAAGCCAAGGCAAGCTAGATAAAAAAATGGAATAGGAAGAGAGAGGAAGAAGACACAAAGGAGTAGGGCAGTTTCCAAAAATGACATTTCTAGAAGGTAACCACTGTACAATGCAAGTAATTCTTTTGATAAGGTGTACATGCATGTATTAATTAAGGCACACAGAGATTGCCAGCTGTTTCAAAAGATGTGGGAAAAAAAAAAAAACCATAACCATCCCTACTGCATTTGCAACATAAAAAATATGCATAAATTAAGGAACACTGAATAAGAGGGAGAAAGAATCCCCTCTTTGCACCACAAAATGCTAGCTAAAATATTCTCCTTTCTATAGGTATAAAGGTAATTGCATGCAGGTAAATGAAGAAGTTCAAGTGACATATTTTATTCCCTTCCAACTTATGATCATACCTGAGGAACAAGGAAGAAAGACTCTTTGGACCGATGCACGAGGGCCAGAAGCCCATCAATACCAGGAATAACAGTCCTTGATGAAAGATGTTTTAAAACTACTCTTAATGGAGCACCTAGCACCACTTCCCTAACAGATGCAATCTTTACCAAGAGAGCATACCTGTACTCTGCACAATATCAACAGTACACTTTCTAAGAACAACATTAATAACAGCCATTAAAATGAACAAAAACCTGAAACTTAATCACAACCTAATCCACACAAGAATCAACTAAAGTAGCAGAACTAATCCTGTAAAGTAAAGAGAGAAATCAATGCATTCATGAGCAAAATGGAACATTCAAATTCTGCGAGCAGTTGGCTTGCAACTTTAATTGTATGGTTGGTATGTAGAGCCCCCTACAATTGCAAAGAGAACCAATATTCAAGGTGAAAAAGAAAACAGCAGTACGAAATTGTCCCACCATCCAAGTGATGAAAAGGGCTTTGTAATTGCATTTGCAGCAGCCACTCAATTCTCCACAATATATTGACATGATCATAATCCTATTAAACCTTTCTTGCAAGACCCAATGCTGCTCACACTAATTTTTCTCAGTGTAGCATGGGAATAAAAAGGCCAGTAGAAGGAATAAAGGATAGAGAAAGCAATCAAACATCAGACATAAGCAGAGGAACGGGAGTGTGTAAGAGAAGAAGAAAAAGGAAGAATTCTACTATGATAAATATGCCAAAGCCTCTAAGGACGGCTGCTTAGGCTACAACATAGTCTTTCTAAGGAATTGATAAAATAATGAATTAGCCCTTCCAAGTGAATGTCGCAAATGTCCCAGGACAACACCCCTGTCCTCCATTAGCAACACATTTGGTCCAGGTAATAAATTTATAAGATCTATCTCTCACTTAGAGGCTGCTAAAACTTCACAAAGGGAGTATACAGATTTCAGGGGTGGAATAGCAGAATGCTCCTAACAAATGAAAAGAAAAACCTTTTATATTTCAAATCCACTCTAGAAAGAAATGACATAAAGCAAACCTTAGAGAACATGTTTAATTATATATTTCTCTTATTCGACAGCCTGGAGCTAGCGGTGCTATATTCAGATTAAGAAAAGTTTCAGCTTCCAAGCAACATGCACGAGTAAACTAATTTCTTGGATTCATGAGGTAATTCCCTGGACTGAACATCCTTTTTTGTAATAATTAAAGGGATATCCATCCTTTTGAACAGGATGCTGGGTCAATTCCAAATGTAACTGCACTCCTACCAATTCACTAAGCTATTTCAGCAAGTAGTCGATGGAACTTTCCCTAGTATTTAATGGTAATATGGTCAGAAATTTTTTAAACCAAACTTGAACTAGATGACAATCTAACAAAGGACGAAAAAGAAGAATATATAAGCAAAGCATAATCCTGCAATGGATGAACTTTTGAGGAAAAAAAAGAAAGCAAACCAATGAAGTGGAGGATGCTTATCAAGTAACTCTTGGTGTCATCTTTCGCTAAAATGTAATGTAAGGCAATGTCATGTGATATGGTACTATGGAATGGAAATGTGTTACAATATCCATGATGAGAAATAGCTTCAGTAACAGCTTAGCAGCAGTATCTCCAGTGGCAGTTAGCAGAGGCAATAGCAAGAATAACTCAACATGTGATTGTTAATAATTCACATGTGGTTTGTAAGTATCTGGCAGTTAGAGTTAGTTAAGCATGGGAAGTTAGTTAGCATAGTCAGTTAGAATGTATAGCATAAATACTGTAATGTGTAATTCTAGAGGCAAGTGGTATGAGTTGACATTTCTGTAAAGTTTTGCAGAACCCTTTCTCCCTATTATTCTTCTAATTCTCTCTCAATTCTCTTCTTTCCTCTTCCCTAAACTTTCCTTTCTTCTCAAATCCTTGTTGTTAAGCAAGGATCATAACAAAATGATCCACTACATTCTACAAAACATGCTAGCGTCCTATAACATATACATCATAACAAGCAAATAATGACCTTAGGAAAGGAACTCGTAGAACCTTCATCAAGTGGAAGTTTCCCCAAATTGAGTTTCAAAGTGAGATTAAAGCCATCTCGGGGAGGATCAAGAATCTGCACAACCACACCATAAGCAGCCTTTAAAGCTTCTATGGCTCCAAACGGAAGTCCACCAATGAAAACAGCTTCTGGAGGTGGGATTGGTAACGAAACGGATAACAGCAAGACATTTGGATTCTTCATTGACACCTAAAACAAGAAAGAAAGAGAACCCAACAAAGATATTATCTAAAATAAGCCAAGAAAACAAGGAAAACCCAGGACAGGAAACTAAAAAAGGGAATCTTGGTATTCACCAGAATATGGTAACGAACATCATCAAACTCCACCCAGTGGTAATCCAATTCAACTGCCTTTTCAAGACTGAAATCAACCCAGTCAAAAAAAATAAAATCAGCGGTGCAATAAACATCATTTCTTGGATGTGTACAAAGAGAGAGAAATGATAAAAAGACTCACTTTTGGACACGATTTAATAATGTTTGAAGGAGAAATCTGGAATGGGACTGCAACAAAATCATTGATTTCTACTTTTAGCTCTGTGTTGTTTCAAATCTCTGTCTCTCTGTCTCTCTCTCTCTCTCTCTCTCCGTGTATGTTCACTTTCTGTTTTCCAAGTGAAAGTGATTATGATGATGATAGAGAGAGCTGTGGGATCTTTCCTTTCTTACCAAGAGTTAACGTGAGAGAGGAGTCCTGTCTATCAGTGTTCAAAGAGGTGATTGAGATTCTCCTCTTCTCTTCTCTCTGACTTTCACTTTCACTTTCACTTTCACTTTCACCAGTGAATCCTTCCTTTTTCTCTTATTTCTGTTAGAGCTACCCCACTTCTATTTTATTTATTTTCCGTCTGTAATGTTTTTCCTATTATCACAGTAGCCCCAATTTTAGGCGCAACTTTGAGCAGGCCCAAATATAGGCTATAGTTTTAATTTAAGCCTCCTATCTTCTTTTGAACCCCTAAAAGCATAGTTGGTAATGCTAGGAGGTTGGTTTGAGATCCGGATGACTCGGCTTCTGACTCAGGTAAGGTGTCAAAAAAATAATCAATTTGAAATTAAATTAGTAAACCTGTTAAAATAATCAGTTTGAAATTAAATTAACTCAAACTTGCAATAAATTTGAGTTAATTTATTTAACCTATAATTCGAACCTTATGATAATCGAACTTAAGTGAGATTTAATGAAATTCATAATAATTATTCTATGATGATATTTTAAATTAAAACGAGTTTCATTTACGGGGTCGACAAATGCAAAACGTAATTAGAGGGTGATTTGATTTTTTTAGGGCAACTTTCATTTAAGTGGGAATTTCCTTTTTTATGTTGTTTTTGGTGTTGTGTTAGTTTGAACTAGCAATCGGAAAAGATTAAAAGTTAATTTTAGAGTAAAAAATAACATGTATGCATCGTTGAATTTATTTTTTTTGTATTCAATAAAATTAATTGATTGCTATAGGTGCTAATAGATGCTAAAACATTAACATAACTAAAAAGTGAAATAAGATATTAAGTTATAGACGCAGATAAAAAAAATTATGATTTTACACCGCTTTATACTATTTTTTTATTTAATTATGTGATTATATTTTTATAGAAAAAAATTAAATTAAAATAAAATAATTTACTAGAACACTTCCTTTACTTTTTTTTTTATTGATTTGACTTTGCCCAATGATATGGTCCCTTGCATGATGTGGATTTCAAATCCATTCATGTTAAAGCTGGCTCGTTATAACGCGTTCAATCTAGCAAGTCTAAATATAATTTAGTTGTCCATTTCAAAACATGTTTCTAAAAAAAATTCAAGTTGTTGCTTTATTTTTTTCTATAAATTTTTAAAATGATATTATTTTTTTCTTAATCTCTATTAACCTGTGAAACTTAGCACATAGGTCAAGGGCTCGACTAGTCTAACAATGTTTTTTTAAATCAACTTTATAATCTAATTATATGATAATAAAAATAGATACACATAAGAAATAAATTGCATTAAATGTCAAGAAAAAAAATATCATACAAGGACACGGAAAAATAACACTTGTTAATATGTTGTAATCCTATTAAAAAAAATAGTTGAATGGAATCATACCCTATCAAATAATATCCCAATAACATTTTTTAATTAATTTATGTCATAATCCAATTTTGTACCCCCCAAATTTATTTTATAAAAAGTATATATTTTTCTTTTTATTAAAAATAATAAAAAATATAAAATCCAAAAATATTTTCAGGACATGAGGAGACAAGCCTTCGAGTTGCAAAAAACCAAAATACCAGAAGAATAGCCAGATTAAAATGTTTTGACACGATGAGACGAGAAAGGAAGAAAATTGAGGTTGAAATCTAAAATTGACTAAAATTGAAAGAATTAATTAAATCCAAGGACTTAATTAAGTTTTTAACATGTTTAATTGATTTATTTAAGGATTTAATTGAAGAAAAATTAAGTTTGAAAGTTAATTAGGCAAACATTGGATGAATTAATTAAATTCAAAAACTTAATTAAACTTCTAATGGGTTTTGTGGATTCTATCAAGAACTCAATTAAATAAAAATAATGTGAAAGCCTAATTTGAATCAATTTGCAAAGATTGGAAGCTTAGGGACACAATTGAGACTTTGGAAGGCTAAATTGGTGAAATCAGGAACTTAATTAAAATAAATTTGAAATATAAAATTTAATTGAGAACTACATTGAAAAAATATGAAACCAATGATGACTTTGTAAAAAAGTGTTAAAATGTGACAGTCCAATTGAGTGAAAATTTTGATATATAATATAATTCTTGATATTGAGACAAACAAAATAATTTTTTTAGTGTTTTTGAAATATAGATCAAGTTCTCATGGTTTTAATAAATTAGTTATTAAATCCAAAAATGCATGTAAAGATATCAACAAAACTATTTTTCTTGAATTTTGATATTTTTAAAAGATGTTATATATATATTATATTTTTATTATATTTTTTTATTTTTTTTGTATACAATAGAAATATTTAAATGCATATTTTTAGAAAATGTTATTGTTTTTACATAAAAAATTAATTAATTTAATATAATAAAACACCTCGTGTAGAGATTATAATTTTAAATATTAAATATTAAATATGAGAGGATAAAAAAAAAGATAGAGAACTTAAAATTAATTACAAAAGATGTTTTAAAATTTTGAAAATTTATTAAAATTAGACAAAGATGATGGAAAACACTATATAAAAAAAAAAAAAAACCAGAATTACAAGGCTTGAAAATTTTGTTGGGAAATATTTGCCAAACAAACCTTGCGGCCCTAAAATGACTTTTTTCTTTGACAAATTTCTGTAAAGCCAAACATGGTCTTAAGCTTCTTGTAGGCTCAACTCAAACTGCTGGAAGGATGAACTGCCATGGCTACTATTGAAAAACAAAATCCTTCACTGTTCTCTCGGTATAGGACGTTGGATGCTGTTGCTGGAAGGAAAGGAAGGCTTCTAATGGCTCTGCCACTGCAGTTGAGAAAAGATGTGGCTGAGGAACACCTGCTGCCGCTGCATCAATGGAAAAAAAAAATGGAAAATCAAGAATGCTGGAACTTAGGCCTCTTGCTGCTGGTCACGGTTTGAACTAAAAGACCACCCACAGCTACTGCTCATGATTGGCAAATCTGCTGCTGGAGGTGTGCATGCTGGACTGGAGAAACCTCACATTAAATGGAGGCTGAAAACCTAGCTAGGAGCTGCTACTGAACTGAGAAGGTAAAGATATCTTGCAGCTGCCACTGGATTGAGAAGGTGAAGATCTTACTGAAACTGGTGTGGCTTGTGGTGAAGCAATCGGCTGGTGTTGTATTCGTTGCTGGACTGAGCTGTGCTGTCCGTGTAGAAGATGGCGCCGCTGTTGTTCGCATTGAGGACTGAGTTGTTGCAAAAGGAGTAAGTTCGTTGTGGCTTCTGGTTCTTCGCTGCTGCTTCTTCAAACTGCTGGTGTTGGAGATCAAACCAAGCTTCTGTTCTCGGCTTGGAGTGGATCTCTTGTGGTTAGCTGAAACTTTTGCTGGTGTAGCTCTCGTCCACAACGCTGGTGCAAAGGAGAGGAAGTGTTGTGCGCTACTGTTCGCTACTTCGCTATTGAGAAATTGCTGGATGTAACTGGAAGAGGTTACTGCTGACTACAGTGGCTGGAAGTGTAGCTTGTTCACGTACGGTGGAATGAAGGCTGAGAAGAAAGAAGTTGGCTTCTGCTACTGTGCTTGCTAGAAGAGTTAATTAATTTGCATTCTCTTCCCCTCTCAAGATGTCACGTCTTCTTCCTTCTTCAAGACGGTTTTTTAGTTGGTTTTTGGCTAGTGTTTTTGAAAGAGAACATGCAGGTTTTTTTGATGCAATAAGACCTAGAATTTTAGCTTAAAATGAAAATGAAGTGCAAGTATCAGAGTACAGTTTGGAATAAAATTTGTGTGGTATGAAGAATGGATGGGGGAGAGATCATGGCTGAAAAGTGGTGACTTGAACATCTTTTTTCTTTTGTTTTACTTGAAGAAGACAATTAATAATGAAATCATGATATTTCTCAATTTAGTCCTTGAACTTTTTTCACTTTGCAAATGAAACCCTTAGTCAGTCCTAATCTTTTGGATTCCTTATAATTCACCCTTAGCCTTTTTTTTTTGGATTTCTTTTGGATTTCATCATCCTTCCTTATTAAAAATTTAATCATATTTTGAATTAAATTTTATTGTAAAAATAAAAAAGATAAATTTAACAAAAAATCGACAAATAAAAAGATTCAATATAACTCAGTTCATTTTAAAAATTAGTGGATTCTATAGAAAACAAATTAAAAAAATAATGGAACTCATTCTTTAATTAAATCAAATGTTGAAAGATGAAATTGAAAAAAAAATGAATTTAAGAAAAGAAAAAAAAATGGACTTGAGCGAATCTCCTACTAGGTTGATATTTCAAATTCACAACCCATTAAATCATTGACTCAGACTCAATTAAGAAACTCAATTCAATGTTAACTTTCCAAAGTAAAAAATAGTAATAAAAAATGAGGGATGATGAAATCATAACAAAAATGAAAGATGATGAAATCGTAAAAAAATTAATTTTGAAAATAATCTTAAATAAAATAAATAGTAATAAAAAGAATAAGATCAAATTTAACAAATTAAAAAAATTAAAGAAGGATGAATTTTTTTTTAATTCTATAAAATAACTCAAATGAAAAAATATCAGTTGAAAAAACAAGGATAAAATTTGAAAGAAAAACAAATTCAAAGATTGCAGTGCAAATTTGAAAGGTTGAATGCAGAAATCAAGGAAGATAGAGAAATAAGAAAAAAAAGAAAAGAAAAGAAAAAAAAAGAAAAGGCAAATTGATGCCAAAACAGAGGAAATTATGCCATACTCGCTGCGCAAAAAGATAGGCCTCTTTGTGACGGATTGAAAAGCATCAAAGAAGGGTTGTTTTTGGTTGTCACAGGTAACTTTAAGCATCGTTTAAATACTAAAAAATAACTTACTCGCTAGCATATTCAACACACATATCGATAATTTTTTTTTAATTTTTATTAAAATATTAAATTGTTTCTAAAACCACATGATAATAAAAAAAACATAAACAAAATAAAAATACAAATAAAACCCTAACAAGGTAAAGAAATTTTCATTTTAAGGACAACAAAACCAATCTACTGTGATGTGAAAAATAAAATATCAAAAAAGCTTTTAGACCTAAGTAAAAGATTTTTTTGCTTTTAAAAATAATTAAGTAATTGACACATAAAAAAATATGACCGATTAATTTTAAAATAATCAATGCATCTTGTAAAATGATCTAATTATCTCTAATAAACAGTTTAGTTTTTGTAGAAATATAAAATAATAATTTTACTATTTTAATCTGCAATGAATTTTTACCGTGTTTTGTTTTTTCCGCTGGTTTTAGGTTTATGTTAATTTTCTACTTGGGCTTCATACACATGTGGGCTCAAAGTAAAAAAACACACTCATATTTCAAGAAGTTTCCTTGATCGGCAGAAGCAGTGTCGAGGGGGCGAGGGAACGGTTAGCTAACGCCAATGGATGAGAGGCGATGGAGAAGACATGGGAGGGGACAAGCACAAACTTCGTTACTTCCTTTACGAACACCAACACGACCATCTCGTACTAATTTAGCCAACACAGTATCTTGCTGCTACTGCGATTACAAAATTTCTGCCTTAAATACCCCTCTCTATCATTTTGGACGGAAACAAGCCAAGTTGTTAAAGATTTGGTTTTCAATCGGCGTCGGCTTTAGCCTAACTGCACTCCTTGGAGTCACTTTGGTATTATACTATTAAACGCGATAATCCTCAATTCTTTAATCACTCTTAACCTGCAACATGATCATCCCTTTTCTTTTCTTCTCTTTTTGTGATGATGGGAATTGGCAGATTCTTGTGCGGGAATTAGGAAACATTTTGCACCTATTCCACGGAAGCAGCGATCTTTCGAGTTCTTTATTATTTGGGTTTTCTCCTCAGGTTAGCTAGTAGCAACTGGTTTTTGTTTCACACACACACACACACACATATTGAGAGTCGTAGCTACTTTACTTGAATGCAGATGTATGGTTCGAGATTATCTGTTGCGGATGCTGGATATTTGTTGCTTTCTACTTTGATTTCTGTATCAGTCCACGAGTTCGGGCATTCCATCGCGGCTGCAAGGTCACTTTTCTCTGTTTTATTGTTCTCTAATCAGTCTCACACTCTCATTGAAAGTTAAAATAGATCCCAATGAAGCCTCTGTAACCACCAAAAGTTAGCAAATAAAGCAGAAAAATAATATCTACATGTTTGAACCGGCCAAGTATCTAGTCTTGGAATCAGAACCCAAATGACTGATTAATAATGGACAGTGAAAGTGGATAAATTTGTGAATCTCAAATTTTAGATTTGAATATGCAGAAGGCTAGATTCTCATGCTTGGTACTGTAGGCACCTTTTCATCCGGAAGCAGTGAGGGCATACCGACGGAGTACATTGCTATTTTCCTAGCAGTTCTGTTTCCTGGTGCTCTGGTTGCTTTGAATTATGAGTTGCTTGAGGAGCTACAACCATTTACTGCACTTCGTGTGTACTGTGCTGGTGTTTGGCATAACGCTGTGGTATGCTTACTTTGTATTATGATTATCATATTTATTTTTATATGCAATTATCTGGGTATAGTATTGTTCATCGAGACATTGCTTAGCAAGATTTCATAACCTTTTTTTTATTTAATTTAACAACTGTTTTTTATTTGACACATTTAATTTTTTTTTTCATACCATGGTTTCATAACTTAAAAATCGCTGTAGTGTTGTGCAGTTTGTGCGCTGGTGTTATTCCTCCTGCCCTTGATCTTGTCTCCCTTTTACATACATGGTGAAAGCCCCATGGTATGATACAGACATCTTTACTGGTTTACATTATATACGATGGTGTGTATGCACACGCAATTTTCCTTCCCACTTATAGCATATGTACTGATTAATTGGAATAGGTTTTGGATGTACCTTCTACCTCTCCTTTGTCTGGCTATCTGTCTCCTGGGGATGCAATTGTATCTTTGGATGGAAAACGCATCCATAATGATCAGGAATGGATGGAGACCACTGCTTTAATAGATGAACGGACACTTCAAAGTTCAAATCTTTCAAAAAGTTTTGAAGGTCTTGCGATAGTTCATCAAATGAAGGGTTACTGTGTCCCTACTTCTGTGATAGAAGAAAGCAATGAGATGCTTTTCATAGAAAATCAATCTGCCTGTCCTGATGACCTTACTGAATTTGTAGCTGTTCAATGCTTCAATTCAAGCAAATCAGATAATGTCAATATTGAAGACGGTATAAGGCAAAGACAGAGGAGGCACTGCTTGAATGCTAAGGATGTTGTCAAGCTTAATAAATGTGGTGATGGTTGGGTTACAGAGATAACCAAAGGAAGTAGTTGCTTGTGTTCACAGGTACACATTAGACATTTTCCAGCATTACCTGAATCAAAACCCTTTGAGGTCAATCATTGATGTCATAATATCTATAGCTGGATTTTCTTATCAGTTTAACTTATTTTCTTAATGGCCACTGTGTGGTACGAAATTGCACAATGTCATTGCCTTTGTTTATCATGTTAGTTTGAAAGAAGATGTAGTAGTTTAATTTTAACTGCAACTGCGTTCATTTTGGCATTGCCTTTAGGAGGAGTACTGCTTAAACCCTGTTCCACTTCCAGGGTCAATATGGGTTGAGATCACCTTTGCAAGCCCTTACTCTCCAGAATGCCTGCATCTTGGAAGAAATTCATTTCCAGCTTCTGGAGCTTCAGACTTTTCAGAGCATAAATGTGGTGGGACTTTTGTTTTTGTTGGTGATCTGATCTCGATGGCACATTCAGTTAGGTTAACAGCATATCAACCTCGTTGGGGATTTTCTTTCAGCGCACATCTTCCTAACGTTCTGGAAAAGAGCTTAATGTACACATTCCACGTCTCTCTTACCCTAGCCCTCCTCAACAGTTTGCCGGTAATTTCTTGCCATTTTAAATTTTGTTTCAAGTGCTTAAGCTCAGTAGCTTACGTGCGTACCAGGGGGGTTGGTTTGGTGGCCCATTATGCCTTGATGCATGTGAATATAAATAAGATATCCATATGTACAAGTATGGAAAGTTAATTTGAGGTCATTTGATTCACATACCAACTATCCACAACCTTAAAGTCTGTAGAGCTGAGTTACTTTATCTAAAAGAAACTTTTATGCTATCCAATAATTTCAATTTGACAAGTGACTACATAAGCTTTTCTAAGGGATAAAATCAAAGGTTTGTGGACCTACTGCAACTTGTCTTTGATCCTCAATGTATATAGAAGCGATGTTCTGCTTTGCATAAGTAACACCTAAGGACAGAGAAGGGGATGAATTAGAAGAAGCGTGGGAGGAGGGCAGGTATCAGTGGGATGCATTACAAGTGACATGTGAGGGAGGAACAAGCATTAGGCGGCATGCATGTGCCTAGAGATGTGGAACTTGCAAAGAGAGAGTAAGGGTATATAGTGTGAGGGGATTCTGAAAGATAGTTTTTTTTATTGATGTTATAGTTTTTCATGTTCATATGTGTTCTGATTAGAAAACATGTCCTGCATAATTGACCAGAAGATAACACAAACTTAGGGGAATTTGGTTTCAGCTCTTTCATATATATTCAAGTGTTAAGTTACAATCTGATATACTTGACACAAGAGATAAATACAAGTAGGGAGCTATTTATCTTTACCCACAACACTAACTGTGATAGGGATTATCTTTAGTTAGACTTCTGTTATCAGTATCCTTTGCATGCTTAGCGGCTTCTGCTTCCCCTTTGCTAAGTACATCTGCTTGCTGTCCTAATATGCATATAAGAGCTTTACACAATAAAACTACTTGGTCTAACCAAGTTGGCAATGAGTCTACTCAAGTAACTCAACTTATAAAAACTTCCATGCATTACTTGCTTCTTCTGCCACATCCCACTAATTCATTCTTCAACTCTACCTCAATGCCTCAACTTCCCATGTAGAGTAAGAACCTGCTACATGTACTAAACCATGTGGTGTCCTATAGTTTGAGCGTTGAGAAGAGTGATGGAATTTTGAAATGCAATTATTCGCATTGTTGCTGAAGGCAATTACTTGACAAAATGCTTCTTCTAATAGGTTTTGTGTGCTTGTGTATGCGAGATGTTATCATGATTATCTTTAGGAAGTGGGATTTGGAGACTATTCTGATGAAAAGACTTCTTGGTGCTCATAAAGTTTTCAGTATTAAAACATATTATTGTAGGTATACTTTTTGGATGGAGAATCAATTTTGGAGGTAGCTCTCTGCCACTTCACATCATTGAGCCCAAGGAAAAGGGCAAAAGTTATGCGAGCCTGTCTTTTAGGAGGGACTCTTATTTCCACTCTATCCTTTATGAGGATCTTCTTCATCAATTTTTGGTAATTAACAGGTAAGCAGTACTAATGTTGATTTTCAAAGAATGCTTGTGCTTTGCTTCTGATTATTTGTTGGCCTTCATGATTTTTGAACTGCCATTACAAGGTTTAGGAGGTTACAAGCTTGAGTTATCCTATATATGGAGAATATCTGCTACCCCCTTCGGGCAATGTTTGGCTTTGTAGAAATATAGGTTGTAACAGACTCTTGTTATAAACATAAGTTCATAGTTTAGATGTTCTTTTCAATGCACACTTTCCTTTCAGCTGAAACATCAATGTTTTTCGTGTATAAAATTATTCCCGTCTACTCTAGAAACAAGGGAAACAGACCAAACAGCAACCTTCGGCTCTGGTTGATTTTGGCCATTGCCTGACTGCTATCCAAATTGACACAGCAAATGTGTAAATAGGTTTTAGTTATTTTGAAGTGACAGCGGTTAGCCAGTTAAGAGTAAGCTTTTAGTTTTCAGTAAACTTAGGACTCGTTTGTTTGTTAGAAAGTAGTTTTCTTTTAGAAAATAAATTCCGGAAAAGTCAATTATTTTCTGATGTTTAGTAGTGTAATGAAAAATAAGTTGGAAAACACTTTCCAGTATTTGGTTATGTCATGGAAAATGAGCTGGAAAATAACTTATTAATGTTTTATTTTTCTCAAGTTTATTAAAATAATGAGAAACAAATCTTACAAATTTAAAAGTTGAATAAGAATGAAATTGAAAAAAATAATAATTTTATAAATTATCTCAAATAAAATAAATAATAATCAAAATAATAGAGATTAAATCTAAAAAAAAAAAGATAGAGAAATTAAAATAATAATAATTAACATTTCATAAATTATTTCAAATAAAATAAATAACAATCAAAAGAATAAGGATCAAATTTGATAGATAAAAAATTTCAATAAAAAAATGATAAGGGAAAAGCAAATAATAATTATAAAAATGAGGATCAAAGTTAGTATAAAAATTAAACTTTAAAAGATGAAATTGAAAAATAAATATTCAAAACAAAATATATATAGCAATCAAAAGTTTAAGGATCAAATTTGATATAATCAGTAAATAATATGATATTTTTAAATTTTTTACGACTTCCGGAAAGTGTTTTCCATCTAAATTTTCTAGGAAAATACTTTCTTGGAAACCAAGTTAATTTTCTTTTGACTGGAAAGTATTTTCCGTTGATCAACTTTTTTAATGATAAACAAATACAGGTAGGTTTGGAAAGTGGTTTTCTGGAAACCACTTTTCAGGAAAAAAAACAAAACATGGCCTTAAACAAATAAGATATTCATAGGAGTGTAAACGACATTGATAAACCCAACTAATATAGCCTTTTTCTTGGTGGTACTGTTGCGTGCAGGTCATCTAAACTCGCTGATCAGAATCCATGGAGAGCATACTCTGAAAATATAAAAGAACCCTCTGGTCACAAGTGCTGGCTGCTACGCTTCCAAATCAATTTCTCTTGCTGCTTAATCACCCATTTCTTCCATTCTAGTAGGAAACATCAAGGTTGGCGCTGTTATCATTGATTTTTGCTGGATATGGGGTTAGCTTGTGAGCTAGAGCAAAGATAGAAATAGGGATCTGTTGACATTCTATATTGCATTGCGGGGATTTATGAAAAATGACTATGATCTGGCTTATCACTGTGCTGCGCTGAACACTCCTTTCTTTACAGCAAGAAGAGAACAGAAAATATGATTCAACGCTGATGAATATTCAATAGGATGTTCTTGTAAGGTTTGTTAATAGCATCCCTGTTTTCTTATATTTTCTGAGTGGGATTTTGAAAAATGTTCTATTGATTTTGATGCATGATATGTAGTATCTATAACTTGGATTTTTACCACATGAGATAATACTGCTGTGTGTCCATAAGGGTGTGATGGAATCATACTGGCTGCGTGCTTGACCATGGACATCTGCCTCAAAGAAATCCTGTTTCGTATAATAGTACTGTTAAAACTGGACCGTGGCATTGGAGACAAAGCTACACGTCTTAGGGAGGCTGAACTCGGCCCGTGTTAACTCCTAGGACGACAATAATTCCAATTCCGCTACTTAAGCCCGTGGGCCTTTAATGATGAAAGATTATATGCCCTAAAAACTCGAAGGCCTTGTTTCTCAAGTCCACCCAGCCCTGAAGGAACCAATACCATCAAGCGATGAGTTGACCTTGGTGTGGTAAGTGCTCCCTCAGTCTTTGGTGGACAATAGTCTCAGATATTTCTGCGTGTCCTATGATAAGGGTATGTTTAAGCCTGCTACTATTATTATTATAATATTATACAGTACTCAAGGTTAAAATAGTATTTTCACACTTTATTGCATAGTATTGTTGGGGTCAATCAGATTTTTTTATTATGCAAGAAGTAAAAATAATATTATTTTTATAAAAAAATAATAGAAAAAAAATTAATGAGTTTTGACATGATTTTTTCCTAACTAATTGCTTGATTTTTTATTTAACTAAAAAATAAAAATAATATTATTTTGATAAAAAAAAAATCAACAAGTTATGGCTTGGTGTTCCCTCAAATATTTATGTCATTGATCAATCCAAGATTTAAATCCTGTCAAGTTAGGTCATTTCTCTTCCTGTTTTTTTTGGACTCAACTCAACTTAGACATCAAGTTACAAGATTCATGAGTCAATCTGCTTGGTTGTGTCAGGTTCTACAATAATTTTTTTTATATATTTTTTTTTAATTTTATCATTCGTCATTGAATTTATTGAGATTCTTGTGTTATTATATATATTTTTTTAATTTATCTTCTATAGGATAATCTTATTTTGATTACTCAAGTCACAATTTTAGAAAATTATTTTAAGTTAGCTTCATCATTTTCTTAAACCTTTTTTCTTAATTATTTTTTTTAGTTTGATTTTTCAACATTTGATTAATTTTGAGTCATTTTTTTATGGAAGGTTGTTCTGATCTTATATTTTAGATTGAGAATTTGGTGGGTTAATCTGGTTTGACACGGGTTCTTTTCTTTTAATTTTTTAATATTTTTTTTATAATTTTAACAATCGCTTATTTTTTTAATTTGTTTGTAGTTATTTTTTATTTATTAGTTTTATCATATGTAGTCAATATCCAATGATTGAGATCTCAATCTTTTTTTAACTTTTATAAATCAACTGAGTTTTTTTAAACCGATTAACTGAATGATCCGAATCTTAAATTTTTTAAATTGTTTTAAAAACGATTACTTCACCTTAGTTTTCTTTTTTTGCTCCCGTGGCGTAGCGTGAGCAAAAATATCTAGTTGAAATAATTTTGGGCAACTGAGGAAAATCTCCTCCATGTTGTCTATTCTTTTCATGCTTTGACTTTCGGGCTGTGCATGCATCTACTTGGTGCCGGTCTGGGCTAGATGGTTGAATATCCAATATATGGACTCAACGCAAGGATCCACGTTAGAAAACTGAACTTCCAGATGCCTACTGTTTTTTACATTTGTGGACCAAGTCATTACGACTTTTTAAATATCTGGGAGCCAGATTCTGGGTTGAAAATCAAATTTGACTACAATTCTGCACCTTATTGGTATCAAGCAGAAGGAAAAGGAAAAGGACTAACATGAGAGTTGATCAAGAAACTTGAAAAGTCTAGCGAGATAATTAACTTGTAAAGTGCAATGACTAGATTTGTTTTTCTAGAACATGAAGATCTCCTAGAGAATCGCCTTATCCACCGCACAAAGCATCTTTAAACTTTCCCAGCTTCCTTAAAAAATATTAATGTATCTCGAGATCTTGACTCCTCACATCGCCCCAAGTAGCAAGAATACAAAGCTCCTGGTGTTTCGAACTATTTGCGTTTGCCCGTTACAGGAAAATCAAAGCTTGAAAAATTGTGTACCATAAATTTCTGCATTGTACGTTCTAAATAATTTGCGCCACAGTATTCCTTCCCGTGAAGGTGACCACATACCTTGATGTCAGCGGACATACCCAGAATTCTCTTTCCATCCTTTTTCCTTTTGAGGAAATTATCCTTGTTGGTCTTTGTCGTTTATATTTTCTCTCTACATGAAGGATTGTAGATTCTTCAAAAATCAGGAAGGCATGTGCTCCTCTCCGTTCAAACCATGTCGGCCCTCAATGGTGAGGAAGGGTCCCTTTCAGCAATCAGAAAGTGAAAGGCCCGGTATCTGGATAAGATACTTCCACTTGCAGCGCTCTCTGTATCCATGTGAAAGCCCTTTGAATCTATGCAAAAGTTTTTGCCCCGCGGATTAATATTTAATGTATATTCTATCTCTCAACGAACAGAATTCTTCAAAAAAATTTACACCTAATCCTAACTGCCGACTCCAGGTCGAGCGTTGATTGGAAGTGTCTTTCAACGTTTGTAAAAACTTAAATATATATTTCATAATAGGGTTATCGGATTTGGTGTAGGACCCCGCCTGATAATACTTCTTGCATTAGGGTTCTCTAAACAAATATTTACTAATTATTAATGACCGCAAAACAACACATTGACTGAATGATCGATATTGTTGTCCCATGAAGTACAGAGAGTTATCAGAATCCTTAACCATTAAGGGTGCTAATTATATTGAACGGTCAGTGGTCCTATATTGCCCCAAGAGGGGCCTAAGTATATCTCTTAAAGACCAATTACATGAAGAGACGTGAGTTTGGGTCTATTTCCAGTTCGAAGATAGGTATTGATGTTCCCTTTTCTTTTCTGTTCTTGTTATATCGATAACTTGGAAGCAAAGCAGATACAAATGTCAATTTGGGATTCGGATCCTTGTCCGATACTGAAATTTGTTGTAGCGACACAATTATGCTGTGGCAATTGACAGGAATATTATAAACGATCTTCCCTTTAACTTGTATGGTGTTTGGCTACAAGAGATGATTTTGTTGGGGCTCGTACAGTGGAGTGCCATGTAAAAGGGAATGAGCAAAACAGTACATAGGTGAGGAGTGATGAGTGAGGGTCCCTTGTGTTTTATAATGCCATTAATTTGTTCACACTTAACTGCCATAACTACCGAGAGGGGGAGGGGTTTTCGTCACATGGAAAACTGGGCTTTCACTTTCTTTGCTGACCCTCTCGTCTTCTCTCCGTTTGTCTTCCAGGGGCGCATGCATGAGGGCAGCCCCAACAAAATCATACTCTCCGTATATAGGAGTTGCTTCCTTCCTTCTTGAAATGCCTAAAAATAATGAGGGGAAACTGGAGATTGATTCATTTTATTTTATTTTTACTTTTAGTCTTATTATTTTGGACGTGTGTTATTTTTTAATATTTTCAAATTATCTTACAAATGAAGAGAAAGAACACATTACGCAATCATTTCTTTCAATCGATTCTTTGTTGTTGTTTATTAGTTTTAAATTAATTAGTTTAAATTCAACATTATATTTATATATATACATGAACAATATTTACATTGCTGTGCAGTGGATTTTTTTTGGATGAGATTAGAATGATGCCTTTCTTTGATCTGATCCCAGACAAACTTTCTAAATTTCAATAGAAAATTTAATAGCTGAGAATATGCATCTTTTTTTAAAACTTATTTTAGAATTTCAAGAATATATAATTACAATAGATTTACTAAATTGAGTTGGATATTAATTTTTTTCAAATATATATTTTATTATTTAGGTTAGCATAAATTTTCTCAAATACATTTTCTTTAGATTAGCTATGAATTGAGAAATAATGAATTCGAGATTTAAACTTTTAACTCTTTTATATTACATATTATTAGTATATTGCGTAACTCATATTTGATGTTACTCTTTAGTATTAGCAAGCAGCATAAAACTATTCTATAAAATATTATCAAATAAATTAAAGATTTAGAC
>Ga0325400_1000968_pt1 | contig 22806 bp, 19 predicted proteins | sample PopdelMetagenome_2_FD_205662 | JGI IMG/M metagenome (GOLD analysis project Ga0325400, IMG submission 205662) | Populus deltoides microbial communities from Bellville, Georgia, United States - Xylem-PdKOR-R1 | ecosystem: Host-associated > Plants > Phyllosphere > Stem > Wood/Secondary xylem...
CCCTCCCCGCAAGCGGGGAGGATCAAATCCTCCCCGGGACGGGGAGGTGGCAGCGCGCAGCGCTGACGGAGGGGGCGGGCCGCAAGTGGGAGGCCTGCTGCAATGACCGACTTCCTCCTCGAACTGCGCAGTGAGGAAATCCCGGCGCGCATGCAGGCAAAGGCGCGCGAGGACCTCGCCCGGCTGTTCGCCGCCGAACTTGCCAAGGCTGGCCTCACCGCCGACGAGACGACGACCTACGCCACCCCCCGCCGTCTCGCCCTGATCGCCCGCGGCCTGCCCGACGCCACCCAGGCGGTGAGTGAGGAACTGAAGGGTCCGCGCTCCTCCGCGCCGCCGCAGGCGCTCGAAGGCTTCCTGCGAAAGACCGGCCTCACCCAGGACCAGCTGGTCGACCGTGACGGCATCTGGTTCGCCGTGGTCGAGAAGCCCGGCCGCGCCACCGCCGACGTCCTTGCGCAGGCGATCCCCGCGATCGTCCGCGCGTTCCCCTGGCCCAAGTCGATGCGCTGGGGCGATGCGTCGGCCTCGACCGAGAGTCTCCGCTGGGTTCGCCCCTTGCAGGGTATCGTCGCGCTGTTCGGCGATGCCGTCATCGACTGCGAGGTCGCGGGCGTGAAGGCCGGCGCCGCGACGGTCGGCCACCGCTTCCACCACCCGGGCGTCATCACGCTCGGCGGCGCCGACGATTACGTCGAGAAGCTGCGCGCCTGCCACGTCATCGTCGATCAGGACGAGCGCGCGAACATCATCGCGATGGGCGCGACGATGCTGACCCGCAACGAGGGCCTGACGCTGATCCGCGACGAGGGGCTGCTGGCCGAGAACGCCGGGCTGACCGAGTGGCCGGTCCCGCTGCTCGGCCGCTTCGACCCCGAGTTCCTGAGTGTGCCGCCCGAAGTCATCCAGCTGACCGCGCGGGTGAACCAGAAGTATTTCGTGGCGAACGACGCGGACGGCAAGCTCGCCAACGCCTTCGTCTGCGTCGCCAACATCGACGCGACCGACGGCGGCGACAAGATCGTCGAGGGCAACCGCAAGGTCCTCGCCGCGCGCCTGTCGGACGCCCGCTTCTTCTACGAAACCGACCTCAAGACGCGGCTGGAGGACCTGACCCCGAAGCTCGGGAAGATCGTCTTCCACGAAAAGCTCGGGACGGTCGCTGACAAGGTCCACCGCGTCGCCAAACTCGCGCGCTGGCTGGTGGAGGAAGGCATCGTCAAATCCTCCCCGCAAGGCGAGGAGGGGGACCATGCGCAGCATGGTGGAGGGGGGGCGCCGCAAGCGATACCCTCCGCGGAGACACCCCTCGCCTGCGGCGAGCGGTCCCCCTCCCCGTGCCGGGGAGGACTTGGCGGACCTCGCCGAACGCGCCGCGCGCCTCGCCAAGGCCGACCTCGTCACCGGCATGGTCGGCGAATTCCCCGAGCTCCAAGGCTTGATGGGCGGCTACTACGCCGCCGCCCAGGGCGAAGACCCCCGGGTCGCCGCGGCGATCCGCGACCACTACAAGCCGGTCGGCCAGGGCGACGACGTTCCGACCGACCCGGTGACGGTGGCGGTAAGTTTGGCGGACAAGCTGGATACGCTGATTGCGTTTTTCGCCGCTGATATGCCGCCCACCGGATCGAAGGATCCGTTCGCGCTTCGTCGCGCGGCCTTGGGCGTTCTTCTGTTGATCGTTAATGGCCAGTTGCGGCTTCCGCTGCGGCGAGTAGTCGATCATGTTTTGATCTCGCTCGACCATCAACATGTGGGGAAAATTGATAGGGCTTCGCACGGCGAATTCGTGCAAGGTTTGCTCGACCATATGCGAAAAGACCGGCGCGACATGCCGTTGCGGGAACGTGTCGAGGCGATCGGCTACATATTCGATGACGATAGCGTTCTAGCGTCAGAGACGCCTACGCAGCTCCTGAACTTCTTCGCCGACCGCCTCAAGGTCCAGCAACGCGAAGCCGGCGTCCGCCACGACCTGATCGACGCGGTGTTCGCGCTGGGCGGCGAGGACGATCTCGTCCGCCTGCTCGCCCGCGTCCAGGCACTGCAGGCCTTCGTCGCCACGCCGGACGGCGCCAACCTGCTCGCCGGCTACAAGCGCGCGGCGAACATCCTGAAGAAGGAAGGCTACTCCAGTGCTCCGGCGCAGGCCGGAGCGGTGACCGGCGACGACCCGCAATCGCCGACGCTCCGGCCGGCGCCGGAGCACGGACCCGCGATTTCGCTGTCCTACACGCCCGAATCAGCCGAGAGTGCACTGATCGCCGCGCTCGATTCGGCCGAGCCGCGTGCGCGCGCCGCGGTCGAGGCGGAGGATTTCGAAGGCGCGATGGCCGCGCTCGCGACACTCCGCGCGCCGATCGATGCGTTCTTTGACAGCGTGACCGTGAACGATGCCGATCCGGCGAAGCGCGCCGCGCGCCTCGCGCTGCTCGGGCGGATGCGCGATGCCGTGCATGCCGTCGCCGACTTCTCCAGGATCGAGGGCTGAAACGCCGCTTGGGCGTGACTTTCGTGAACTTCGGGCCGCCGTCCGGCGGAAAAGGGGATCGGGTTATGACGCAGTATGTGTACCGCTTCGGCGGCGGGGTCTCGGACGGCGGGCGCGGCGACCGCAACCTGCTCGGCGGCAAGGGCGCGAACCTCGACGAGATGGCCTCGATCGGCCTGCCCGTGCCCCCGGGCTTCACCATCGCGACCCCGATGTGCGCGGTCTACTACGACCAGGGCGGGCAGTTTCCCGACAGCCTGCGCGCCGAAGTGGCGAACGGCATCGCCCATATCGAGGGGATCACCGCCAAGCGCTTCGGCGACGCCGCCGACCCGCTGCTGGTGTCGGTCCGCTCGGGCGCGCGGGCGTCCATGCCGGGGATGATGGACACCGTCCTCAACCTCGGCCTCAACGACCGCACGGTCGAGGGGCTGGCGAGCGTGTCGGGCGACGAGCGGTTCGCCTGGGACAGCTATCGCCGCTTCATCCAGATGTATTCGGACGTGGTGCTCGAACTCGACCACAGCCGGTTCGAGGAAGCCTTGGAGATCGCCAAGGAAGACCGCGGCTACCACCTCGACACCGAGATGTCGGCCGACGACTGGCGCCAGCTGGTCGCCGAGTACAAGGCCCTGGTCGAGGAGCTGTGGGGCAAGCCGTTCCCGCAAGGAACGGACGACCAGCTGTGGGGCGCGATCGGCGCGGTGTTCGGATCCTGGCAGTCGGAGCGGGCGAAGGTCTATCGCCGGCTGAACGACATCCCGTCCGAATGGGGCACCGCGGTGAACGTCCAGGCGATGGTATTCGGCAACATGGGCGACACCTCGGCCACCGGCGTTGCCTTCACCCGCGACCCGTCGAAGGGCGACAACGCCTATTACGGCGAGTTCCTCATCAACGCTCAAGGCGAGGATGTGGTCGCCGGCATCCGCACGCCCCAGTATCTGACCCGCGCCGCCCGCGAGGCCGCCGGCGCCAGGCCCGCCTCGATGGAGGAGGCGATGCCGGAGGTGTACGGCGAGCTGGCGAACGTCTTCGACCTGCTCGAGCGCCACTACCGCGACATGCAGGACATCGAGTTCACGGTGCAGCAGGGCAAGCTGTGGATGCTCCAGACCCGCTCGGGCAAGCGCACCGCCAAGGCTGCGCTCAAGATCGCGGTCGACATGGCGGAGGAGGGGCTGATCACCCGCGAGGAGGCGATCGCGCGAATCGACGCGCACGCGCTCGACCAGCTGCTCCACCCGACGCTCGACCCGAATGCGACGCGCGACGTGCTGACCAAGGGCCTGCCCGCGTCGCCGGGTGCGGCGAGCGGCAAGGTCGTGTTCACCGCCGACGCCGCCGAGGAAGCGGCCAAGTCGGGCGAGAGCGTGATCCTGGTCCGCGTCGAGACATCGCCGGAGGACATCCACGGCATGCACGCGGCCAAGGGCATTCTGACCGCGCGCGGCGGCATGACCAGCCACGCCGCCGTCGTCGCCCGCGGCATGGGGCGGCCGTGCGTGTCGGGTGCGGGCGCGCTCTCCATCTCCAAGGACGGCATGCGCGTCGGCGACCGTACGGTCGCCGAAGGCGACATCCTCACCATCGACGGCTCGACCGGTGAGGTGATGCTGGGCGAGGTCGCGACGATCCTCCCCGAACTGGTCGGCGATTTCGGCACGCTGATGGAGTGGGCCGACGGCGTCCGCCGGCTGAAGGTGCGCACCAATGCCGAGACCCCGCTCGACTGCCGCACCGCGCGCGAGTTCGGCGCGGAGGGCATCGGCCTCTGCCGCACCGAGCACATGTTCTTCGAGAGCACCCGCATCACTGCCGTCCGCCAGATGATCCTGGCGTCGGACGAGGCGGGGCGCCGTGCCGCGCTCGACAAGCTGCTCCCCGAACAGCGCAGCGACTTCGTCGAGATCTTCGAGACCATGGCCGGCCTGCCCTGCACCATCCGCCTGCTCGACCCGCCGCTCCACGAGTTTCTACCCCACGAAGAGCGCGAGTTTGCAGAAGTTTCAGCAGCAACCGGCGTTGACGTCGACACGCTCAAGCGCCGCGCGGGCGAGCTCCACGAGTTCAACCCCATGCTCGGCCACCGCGGCTGCCGCCTGGGCGTGACCTACCCCGAAATCTACGAGATGCAGGCCCGCGCCATCTTCGAGGCGGCGGTCAGCCTGGACGTGGCGCCGGTGCCGGAGATCATGATCCCGCTGGTCGCGACGAAGCGCGAACTGGAGCTGATGAAGGCAGTGGTCGACAAGGCGGCGGAGGACGTGTTCGCCGAATCCGGCAAGCGCGTCGACTATCTCGTCGGAACGATGATCGAACTGCCCCGCGCGGCGCTGCGCGCCGGTGAGATCGCGGAGGCCGCAGAGTTCTTCTCGTTCGGCACCAACGACCTCACCCAGACGACGCTGGGTGTCAGCCGCGACGACGCCGCACGCTTCCTGACGGCGTATGTCGAACAGGGCATCTACGCCCGCGACCCGTTCGTCAGCATCGACGTCGACGGAGTCGGCGAACTGGTGAGGCTGGCCGCCGAGCGCGGTCGCGCCACCCGCGACGGGCTGAAGCTCGGCATCTGCGGCGAACACGGCGGCGATCCGGCGAGCATCGCCTTCTGCGAGAAGGTGGGCCTGGATTACGTCAGCGCGTCCCCCTACCGCGTGCCGATCGCACGGCTGGCGGCGGCGCAGGCGGCGCTCCGGGCGCGGCCGGCAGGCGCGTGACCCCCGCACTCGCCCCCACCGCGCTGGCGGCGTTCCAGGCCGAACTGACCGCGGGCGGTATCGTCACCCGCTTGCTCGAACGCTGGGCGGGCGGGGCGGTGCGGGCCGAGGTGCTGGTCGGGGCGGATGTGCCCCCTTCACCAGACACGCGGGTGAGGCTTGCTGCCGGGGACGCAGCCATCGGGTTTCGCCGCGTTCGGCTGCTGTGCGGCGACACCCTGCTGTCGGAGGCGGACAACTGGTTCGTTCCCGCACGGCTGACGCCCGCGATGCGTGCGCTGCTGGACGGGGGCGACACGCCGTTCGGTCGCGTGATCGTGCCCCTGTCTCCCCGCCGCGAGACGCTGTCGTGCGAACGATTGCCAGGTGACCCGATGTTGCTGGTGCGTGCGCTGGTGCTGACCGGTGAAGGTCTGCCGCTCGCCGACGTGGTGGAGCGATACCGCACCGCCATCCTCGATCGACACTGACCGGCGCGCGCCGGGCGAGGTCGCCGGGCGCGCGGGTTCAGATGTGCCCGGCCGGGCGCGCCTCGTTCTGGGCGCGGACGCCGGACACGGGGGCTGCGACCGGTGTTGACCGCACCGCGCGATCGCGATCCGCCTCGGCCGCGGCGATCCGCGCCTCGGCATCGCGGCGATAGGCGGCGTGTTCCGCCTCGACCGCGCGCAGTCGGGCCTTCGTCTTGCCGCCGGAACGTGCCGCCAGCCCGAAGATGAACCCGGCGAGAACGCACAGTGCGAGCACCGCGAACTGCGAGGGGGTGGTGAAGAGCATGCGGCGGTCCTCCTGTTACCGAGGATCAACGACCCCGCGCGAGCCTGTGTTCCGTCACCGGCCGGCTCGGCTCACTTCCCGCTCAGCAGCGCGTCGTTGATGCTGCAGGCCGCGGGCCCCAGGATGACGACGAACAGCACCGGCAGGATGAACAGGATCAGCGGCACCGTCATGATGGCGGGCAGGCGCGCGGCCTTTTCCTCGGCGCGCATCATGCGCTCGTTGCGGAACTCGGCCGACAGCACGCGCAGCGCCGAGGCGAGCGGCGTGCCGTATTTCTCGGTCTGGATCATCGTGGTGACCACGCCCTTGATCGAGTCGAGGTCGGTGCGCAGTGCCAGATTCTCGAAGGCGTGGCGACGATCGGTCAGAAAGCCCAGCTCGATCGCGGTCAGCTGGAACTCGTCGCCCAGCTCGGGGTAGGCGCGGCCCAGTTCCTTGGCCACGCGGGCGAAGGCGGCGTCGACCGTCAGCCCCGCCTCGGCGCAGATGACCAGCAGGTCGAGTGCGTCGGGCAGGCCCTTGCGGATCGCGGCCTGGCGCTTGGCGATCTTGTTCTTCAGGTAGATATCGGGGGCCTTGTAGGCGAGCACGAAGGTGCCCGCGACCAGGCCGTACGCCTTCAGCGGCGACCAGTCGGCGAACGTGTCGGTGCCGTACACCAGGTACATCATCGGCAGCCCCAGACCGATCGGCATGACCAGCCGGCCGAAGATGACCGCGACCGCCCATTCCTTGGATCGGATGCCGGCCTGGAGCAGCTTTGTCTGAGCGGCCTTGACCTGCGAATCCTGGAGCACCTTCATCGAGGTCAGCAGCGCGCGGATGCGGTCTGTCGCCTCGTTCTTCTGGACCAGCTTGGCGCGGCGCTTGCTGGTGGAGGCGGTGATGCCCGCCTTCAGCTGCTCGCGGCGATCGTTCAGCGCCTTGACCCGCTTGGTCATGGGATCGCGCACGGTGGTCGCCGCGTAGATCGCGAACATGACGGCAAAGGCGGCGATGCCCGACAGCACGGTCGCGATGAACAGGACGTCGAAGCCGAGCAGGGTGGGGCCGTTCACGGGGGGGGTCATCGTGGTCGCTCCCGCTCAGATCTCGAAGTTGATCATCTGGCGCATGATGAACGCGCCGATGCCCATCCACACCAGCCCGCCCAGGCCCGTCAGGATCAGGCGTTCGTCGACGAAGAAGTTCTGCATGTAGCTGCCGTTGATGAACCAGATCAGCCCGAACACGATGAACGGCAGCGCGCCGATGATGTAGGCGGACGCCTTCGATTCCGACGACATCGCCTTGATCTTCAGCTTCATCTGCCCGCGCTTGCGCAGCACGTCGGCCAGGTTGGCGAGCGTCTCGGCCAGGTTGCCGCCCGTCTCGCGCTGGATGGCGATGGTGATGACGAAGAACTGGAACTCGGGCGTGCCCAAGCGGTCCGACGTTTCCTGCAACGCCTGATCCATCGTCTTGCCGATCTTCATCTTGTCGCTGACCGCGCGGAACTCCTCGCCCACCGGACCTTCGACCTCGGCGCCGACGACGCCCATCGTCTCGGTGATCGGCAGACCGGAACGCAGGCCGCGCACCAGCAGCTCGATCGCGTCGGGGAACTTGGCGGTGAACTTGGCGATGCGGCGCTTGATGAGGGTGCCGACCGTCGCGTGCGGCAGGCCGACCCCGGCGAACAGCCCGACGAACAGCGCGAGCAGGGCGGGCATGCCGAGCGTCAGCAGCAGCACCGTCACCAACGCGGCGACGATGGCGGTGGCCACGCCGTACTTGCCGACGGTCCAGTCCTTGCCGGTCATCGCCAGCCGCTTCTGCAGCAGCGCGGGGTTCGGCAGCAGGCGCCCGACCGTCAGGTCCATCTGCGTCGCGCGGTTGGCGGCAATCTTGCGCACCTGCGCGTCGACAGCGCCGGCCGACGTGACGCTCAGGTGCCGATCGCGCAAGCCGGTCAGGCGGCGGTTCTGCGCGGTCTTGGCCGACGGTCCCGACAGGGCGATCGCGGCCATGCCCAGCACGAGCAGGGCACCGGCGCACAGCACGAGGAGCGGCATGATTTCCACGGACGAGCGAACCTCTTCGTTAGCGGCACGGCCGCGGCGGGGTCGCCGCCACGTCGTGCCGTCGCATCACTTCTTCTTGCCGGGCAGTTTGGCACCGATCGCGCCGAGTTTCCCGAGCAGCGAGGTTCCGCCGGCACCGGCGGACGCCCCGCCCGCCTTCGCCTTGCCGCGCCCCTTCGCATCGGCCGCGCTGTCGACGTCGGCGCAGGCCAGCAGCCCGGACGCGAATTCGACCAGCAGCGCGAAGGCCTTGTTGCCCTTCGCCACCTCCGCCAGCGGTTTGCCGAGCTTGGCGGCCTGCGACGCGACCTTCGGCTCGAAGGGCAGCAGCAGGTCGACCTTGCGTTCGATCGAACCTTCGAAGTCCTTGCGGCTGATCTCCAGCTGCGCGGCCACCTGCACGCGGTTGGCGACGACCAGCACCTTCACCTGCGGCGCGTTCGACTTGAACCAGGCGAGGATGCGGATGGTATCGCGGGCGGATGCCAGCGTGAACTCTGTCGCGATCACCGCGACCTGGATGTCGCTGATGAGGTGCGGGTGGTTGACCAGCATGCCGCGCGGCAGGTCGACGACCGTGCACTCGAACGCGCCGCGCATCTCCTCCTGCAACTGGTAGAAGGCGGCGCCGTCGGTGATGATCGGCGCGTTGATCGGCGCCTCCGCCGACAGCACGGCCAGCGTGTCGGACGCGCGCACCATGGCGCGTTCGATGAACAGGCCGTCGATGCGGCTGGGGTTCTCGATCGCGTCGGTCAGCCCGCGGCCGGGCTCCAGGTCGAGCGCCAGCGCGCCCGTGCCGAAATGGATGTCGAGGTCGAGGAGCGCGGTGGTGCGCTTCGACCGGGAGCTGAGCAGCCACGCGAGCGAGGTCGCGAGCGTCGATGCGCCGACGCCGCCGCGGGTGCCGATGACGGCGACCGCGCAGTGCGGGCGCTCCACCGCGGCGCTTTCGGGCACGCGCGGCGCGTTCAGCGCCGTCTGCGCACCCGACAGGCTCTCGCGCAGCTGGTCGGGGTTGAGCGGCTTCAGCAGATAGTCCTGGATGCCGCTCGCGACCAGGTCGCGGTACAGCCGCACGTCGTTGACCTGCCCAGCCGCGATCACCACGGTGCCCGGCTCGCACACCTCGGCCAGCGCGTTGATGTCGTTCAGCGGGTCGCCGCTTTCCGACAGGTCGACGAACAGGATGTTGGGACTGGCCGACACGGACAGCGTCTGCACCGCGTTGCGCAGGCCGCCCTTGTTCACCTTCTCGGCCGCCCAGCCCATCTCGGTCGCGATCGGGCGGATCGCCTCGGCGGTGGTGTCGTCGCAGACGAAGGCGACGAACGGGTCGCGCTGCGCGGTCCGCGCTGGGTTCCACGGCGCGTTCATCAATTGCCTCCCTTGGTGTCTTCGGCCTTCAGACCGGCGGCACCGGTCGGCGGCCCCTTGCGCAGCTGGTCGATCGCCTTGAACGCGACGGCCGGATCGGACGAGGGCGAACCCGGCTGGCCGCGGACGAGGTCCTCGGGCCGTGCGACCATCGCCGCCAGGTTCGAATTGGTCGCGCAGCCGTAGTTGGAATTCGTGTTGCCTTCGAACTCGATCCCCGACACGCGGCTGTGGTCGGGACAGCCGGGGACGGATGCGTGCATCCGCGACACGATCACGCGGGCGGTGCCGGGGGCGACCGTGCCGTTCGTCAGCGGAACGTCTTCGGACAGGAGCAGGCCGTAGCGCGCGGCGAGCGCCGCCACCGTCTCGCGCACCGCGTTGTCGGCGGCGGCGTTGCTGTCCACGGCCACCCGGTCGCCGTAGCCGAGCCGCAGCGAGGCCATCCAGCCCGCCAGCCGATCGACCTCCGCCGTCGGCAGCCCGCCGTCGGCCGCCGCGACGTCGAAGGCGTAGTCGGCGCGCTCGACCACCGGCTGGTGGACCGATTCGAGTCCCCGGTTGCGCGTGCCGCAGCCGCTGAGCGCGAGTGCGGCACCGGCCATCAGGAGGATGCGGAACTTAGGGGTCATTGCGGTGGTCTCCCTCACGCGCGCACTCACTTGAAGCTGAAGCCCGGCATCGGCGCCGCGCCCTTCCGGTCCTTGGATTTGAGCGGGACGACCGCCTTGCTCTCGCCGGCCCGCGGGGCGGGGGCGGGGGTGGGCAGCACGGGGGCGGGTGCGACCGCGCCGACGCTCGGCGGGGGGGCGGACGGCTGCGCCATCTGCGGCTTGGGCCGGCTCTCGCCCGACTTGCCCATCGCCAGGCTGCCCAGCAGCACGCGGTCGGCGTCGGTCGGCGCCTTGTACCCGTCTGTCGGCAGGACGATGTCGTTGGCGTTGACCGGCTTGACCAGATACGGGGTGATGACGATCACCAGTTCGGTTTCGTTGCGCTGGAACCCGTTCGACCGGAACAGCGCGCCCAGCACGGGCACGTCGCCGATCCCCGGAGTCTTCGACATCTGGTTGTCGTGGCTGTTCGACAGCAGGCCGGCGATCATGAAGCTCTGGCCCGAGCCCAGCTCCACCGTCGTTTCCGTGCGGCGGGTGGTCAGCGCCGGGATGCGCGTGCCCTGGACCACCACGGCGCCGGCCGCCGACAGCTGCGACACCTCCGGGCGGACACGCAGCGAAATGCGGCCATCGGCGAGAACCGTCGGCGTGTAGGTCAGGCTGACGCCATATTCCTTGTACTGCACGTTGCTCGCGCCCAGGCCGCTCTGGGTGACCAGCGGCACCTCGCCACCGACCAGGAAGCTGGCCGTCTCGCCCGACAGGGCGGTCAGATTGGGGTTGGCCAGGCTGGTGACCTGTCCCGTCGTCTCGCCCAGGTCGATCGCCGACAGGATGTCGAGGCCGAGCAGGCTGCCCGCCAGGTTGACCGCGGTGCGCTCCGGCCCGCCGCCTGCGAAGTTGAAGACCTTGCCCGTGTTCGGGTAGACGAAGTCGCCCAGCCGCGGGTCGAACGGCAGCGAGATCGATCCCGCCGGCAGGCCGAAGCGGGTCGATGCGTCGAGCCGCGGCAGGCTGGACGTGTCGACCGTCCCGACCGTCCCGACCGTGCGGCCCGAACCCAGCCCGAACTGGAAGCCCGACGTGGTGTCGACCGCGTTCAGGTTGACGCCGATGTTCTTGATGAAGCTGCGGCTGACCTCGGCGAACTTGACCTGCAGGTTGACCTGGAGCGGGGTGGCGGTCCTCAGCCGGGACAGCACCTTCGTGTTCTCGCCGACGAACGCCTGAACCAGCCGCTCGGCCTCCGCCGCGTCGGCGGGCGCGCCGACCACGCCGGTCAGCAGCACCAGCCCGTTCATCGGGGTCGCGGTGATCTTCGCATCGGGCAGCGCCAGCTGGAGCATCGACCCGATCGAGTCGTAGTTGTTGCCGACCCGGACCGTGGACGCATAGACGACGCGCCCCGCCTTCGTGGTGGCGCTGATCGTCGTCTCTCCCGGCGCCTTGCCGAAGATGTAGAGCTGCGTCGGCGAGCGGACCTGGACGTCGGCGATCTTGTCGTCGGCGACGAACAGGTCGGACATCGGGGCGCTCAGCGTCACCAGGCGGCCGCGTCCGGTTGCGATCTGGGTCACGTCGCCGCCGCGGGTCACCGTCTGTGCGACGGTGCTGGCGGGCGTAACGGCGATGCCGGAGGCCGCGATGGCCAGCGCCAGCGGCAAGCCGATCGGCTTGTTGAAAGCACGCATGTTAGTTCTTCCCCCCCACCGGGACTACGGTGACGTTGTTGCCGCGCGACACGCGGACGATCGGACCCTGGGCGACCGCGGCCGGCATCGGTGCGCCGGTGTTGGCGGCCATCGGCACACCCATGACGGGCGGCGGCGCATCGCTGGCACCCTTGCCGGGCACGGTCGAACGCTGGAAGCGCGAGACGTCGGCGCCGGTCACGTAGCTGCCCTTGCCCTCGCTCGGCCGTGCCGCGATGCGGGCCAGCATCGCCTTCTCGGCCTTGGGATCGGTGCCCTCGGGCACGGTCAGCTCGCCGCTGGCGATCGCTTCCTCCAGGTCGCCGGCGTTGTCCGCGATCGAGCGGAGCGACAGCGACAGCGACCCCACCGTCTGCGCGACGGAGATCTTCTCGGCGATCGACGGCGTCACCTCCAGGGTGACGGTCGAATATTGCGTGACCACGGTCTTGCCTTGGTCGTCGGCGCCCTTGTCGGTCTTCTGGTCGGTCGCCAGCACGCGCAGGTTGCGCAGGATGGTCTCGGTGGTCTTGAGCGGCGCGCCGTCGCCCCCGCCGGTGACCGTCTGGGTCAGCAGCAGGTCGACGCGGTCGCCCGGGAACACGAAACCCGCGACGGATGTCTGCGCGGACACGGGCACGGTCACCGCGCGCATGCCGGCGCCCAGCGCCGCGGCCAGGAAACCGCGGTCGCCCGGCTTCACCAGCGCGCCCTGGCTGACCGGCTGGCCGGCCGGGATCGGGAAGCGCACCACGGTGCCGACCACGTTGCGCAGGTCGGTGCCCGCCTTCAGGAAATAGGCGTTTTCGACCAGCTCCTTGGGCCAGGGCTGGAACTTCAGCGCGGACTGGTCGATGATCGTGCCGACCGGCAGCGCCTTGGTCGCGACCAGCACTTCGGGCCCGTCGATAACCACCGGCTGGCCCTCGGCCACCGGGGTCGCGGCGCCCGTCATCAGGCTGCGCGCCATGAACGCGGTCATGCCGGCGACCAGCAGCGCCCCCACCAGCAATATGATCTTGCGTCCGTCCATGTCGTTCACGCGCCTTTCAAGCCTGGGCGGGTTGATCCGCCGTTAAGCATCAGCTGAATTGGTTAATTATCGGTTCGCGCATCGCGAGAAGGGCGGCGACCGCGATCGCCACGCCGTAGGGTGTCTCCGGGGCGATCCCGCGCCGCTTGGCCGCACGGATGCCGCCGATCAGAATCGCGGCCACTCCGCACAGCGTCGCCGCTAGCGCCAGCAGCCACAGCACGGGCCGCGCGAGCAGCCATGCGCCGCTGCCGGGCAGCGCCATCACGGCGATCGCGGTGACCAGCAGAGCCGCCGCGACCAGCCCGCCCGCGCGCGGACGCGGCGGCGCCGCGCGCGCCCGGACCCAGCCGTCGGCGATCATCACCGCGGTCAGCGCGCCGCCGATCAGCGTCATCCACACCAGCGTGGACACCAGCGGCTGGAACGGCAGCCACAGCGCCAGCGCACCGATCAGCTTGACGTCGCCGCCGCCCATCTGGCCGAGTGCGAACGCCCCGACGAACGCCGCGAACACAACCGCCGCCGCGCCCAGCTGGATCGCGACGCCGGGCCATGGATCGATCCCCACCGCCCACCACCATGCCGGGGCGAGCAGCGCGATGGCCGCGGTCTTCCAGTTCGCGATCTCGCGGGTGCGCGCATCCTCGATCCCGGCCGAAACCAGGAACAGCGCGAGCACGCCGAGCAGAGCAGGAGCGAGATGATCCCCCATCGACCGCAAGCCTCTAGACGGTACGGCTTTCCAAATCGTAACCATCGCCGATGGCGGATTTCGCGCATCCCCGGACCGTGACGCGCAGCCACCCCGACGGTGCGACGATCACGCGCTGGCGAGCGCCGGACGGCTGGCTGCTGCGGGTCTTCGACTGGCCCGCGCCGTCGACGCCCGCCCGCGGATCGATCCTGTTCACCGGCGGGCGCGGCGACTTCATCGAGAAGTATCTCGAGAGCTTCGCCGCGTGGCACGCGGCCGGGTGGCGGATCACCGCGTTCGACTGGCGCGGGCAGGGCGGGTCGGGACGCGGCGGCCCCGCGCCCCACGTCGGGCATATTGCCGACTTCGCGGACTTCATCACCGATATGGCGGCATTCTGGGCGGAGTGGGCGGCAGGCGCCGCCGGTCCGCGGGTCGTTATCGGCCACTCGATGGGCGGTCACCTCGCCCTTCGCGCGGTGGTGGAGGGCGCCATCGCCCCGGACGCGGCCGTGCTGGTCGCGCCGATGCTGGGGCTTCGCGCCCCGCTCGCCCCGCGGGTGGGAGAGGGGGTGGCCGGGCTCATGGCCCGGCTGGGGGATCCGGCGCGCGGCGCGTGGAAGGGGAACGAGCGCCCGCACAGCCGCCTGTCGCGTCAGGCGCTGCTGACCCACGACCCGGATCGCTACGCCGACGAACTGTGGTGGCAGGCCGCGGACGCCGTGCTGCTCACCGGTCCGCCGAGCTGGCGCTGGGTGGCGGGCGCGTTCGCCTCGACCCGGCGGCTGCGCGCGTCCCCGGGGCTCGGGCGGGTCGGGGTGCCGGTGCTGATGCTGGTGGCGGAGGCCGACCGTCTGGTCGATCCGCGCGCCGCGCTGGCGGTCGCCGCCCGCCTGCCCGACTGCCGCGTAGTCCGCTTCGGTGCCGAGAGCGCGCACGAGATCCTGCGCGAGGTCGACGCCGTCCGCGACCGCGCCATGGCGGAGATCGCGGCCTTCCTCGGCGCGCGGGCGGGCGGCTGATCCGTCTCGCCAAAGGATCACCGCGCCGATAGTGGGGTGGCCATGGTCACCCGCACCCCGTTCCGCCGCCTGCGCGCCGCGCTCGCCGCGCTCGCCGCCGCGCTCGCCGTTGCCTCGGCTCCCGCCTTCGCCGACGCGCTGGTCGACAACGTCGACGGCGTCGCGCTCGACGATCGCGGCCGCGAGACCCGCTTCACCGGCATCCTGATCTCGCCCGACGGCAAGGTCACCCGGCTGCTGAAACGCGGCGAGAAGCGGCCCGAGCGGCTCGACTGGCGCGCCGACATGCGGGGCAAGGTCGCCATTCCCGGCATGATCGACGCCCACGGGCACGTCATGGACCTGGGCTTCCGCGCGATGGAGCTCGACCTGTTCCCCACGACGTCGCTCGCCGCAGCGCAGTCGCGCATCGCCGCGTTCGCCGCAGCCAATCCCACCCGCCCGTGGATCGTCGGCGGCGGCTGGAACCAGGAGGTGTGGAAGCTCGGCCGCTTCCCGACCGCGGCCGAGATCGACGCCGTGGTTTCCGACCGCCCGGTGTGGATGGGTCGCGCCGACGGCCACGCGGGCTGGGCCAACACCGCGGCGATGAAGGCCGCGGGCATCACGGCGAAGACGGTCTCCCCGCCCGGCGGGCGGATCGAGAAGCTGCCGAACGGCCAGCCCTCCGGCGTGTTCGTCGACGCCGCGATGGACCTGATCGTGTCCCGGATGCCGAAGCCCATCCCGCGCGACCGCAACGCCGCCTTCCTGAAGGCGCAGGAGGCGCTGCTGTCCGCTGGCATCACCGCCACCGCCGACATGGGCACGACGACCGAGGACTGGCTGACCTACCGCCGCATGGCCGACCAGGGTCTGCTGCGCGTCCGCATCATGTCCTATGCCAGCGGCGTCGACACCGCGCTGAGCGTGGCGGGGCAGGGGCCGACGCCGTGGCTGTACGCCGACAAGCTGCGGATGGGCGGGATCAAGCTCTACGCCGACGGCGCGCTGGGATCGCGCGGCGCGTGGCTCAAGGCGCCCTACGCCGATGCGCCGGGCAATTCGGGGCTGGGGTTCCTCAAGGACGACCAGCTGATGAACCTGATGGTTCGCGGGTCGATGGACGGCTTCCAGATCGCGGTCCACGCGATCGGCGACCGCGCCAACGCGCAGGTCCTCGACGCGATCGACGAGCTGAGCGAGACGTACAGGAACGATCGCCGCTGGCGGATCGAGCACGCCCAGATCGTCGACCCCGCCGACCTGCCCCGCTTCGGCAAGCACGGCACGATCGCGTCGATGCAACCGATCCACGAGGCGAGCGACTGGCGCATGGCGGAGGCGCGGCTGGGGCCGCAGCGGCTGGGCGGCGCCTATGCCTGGGCCGGCATGCTCCGCGTCGGCGCGCGGCTGGCCTTCGGGTCGGACTATCCGGTCGAAAGCCCAAACCCGTTCGTCAACTGGGCCACCGCCTTCACCCGCGAGGACGCGAGCGGACAGCCGTTCGGCGGCTGGCGCCCGGAGGAGCGCGTGACGCGCGAGCAGGCGTGGAAGGCGTTCACAAGCGATGCGGCGTATGCTGGCTTCGCCGAAGACCGGTTCGGCACGCTCGCCCCCGGCTACCGCGCCGACTTCGTGATCGTCGACCGCGACCCGACCACCGCGACGCCGGCGGAGCTTCGCAGTCTCAAGGTGCTCGAGACGTGGGTGGGCGGCGAGAAGGTATGGGAGGGCAAGTAGCCGATTGCCGAGCCGAGTCGTTCGACTAAGTCTGCGGTCACGAAGGGAGCAGGTGATGGTCGAAGCGGGTGCACGGACGCTGCGCACGGGGCTGCTGCCGGCGCTCATGCTGCTCCTCGCCGTCGCGCTCGCCCTTGGCTGGTGGCCACGCGCAGGGGACGCGATTCGCTTCACACCATTTTCGCGGGATGCGGGCGATCTGCAGGCGCAGCTCGTGCGCGATGCCGGGCTGCCGGTAATCAGCGCCGGCCGGGTGCGCCGGATGGAGGCCGACGGTACTCAGCCCGATGCGGCCGTCCAGACGCTGGAGATCGCGGCGCCGGCCGCCGTCGTGCGCGGTGGCTTTGCGCGTGCCTGCGCCAGGGCTGGGTTGGGCGCGGCCGACGGCGGCACGCTGGCCGCGCAGCCCGACGCGCTGTGTTCGGGGCCGTGGGAGGGCGGATCGGCAACCGTCGAACTTGTGCTCGACTGCGCGGGGTCGTGCCGTTCGCAAGTCTCGGTCCATCACCTGTGGTTCTGAGGGCGCCATGAGCCATCGCCGCGATTTAGCGCCTGATGCCGGCGACGGGTGAGTCATACGAGACGGTGCGGGTGGGTCGACTGGGTCTACGCACTCCCCACCGCCGCGGCGGGGCTGATCGCGCGCATGCGGGCGCGATCGGATCCGGCGCTGGCTCTGACGCCGGGACTGTTACTGTTGTCAGGACAGCCGGCGTTCGCGCTGCGATACGGGCTGACGTCGGGCGCCTTGGGCGTGAAGGTGCAGCTGGCGCAGGACTATGCCGTTGCCCGAAACTTGGCACCCGCCGACCGTTGGGGCGCGGCGCTCGGCATCTTCATGCCCGCTTCGGTCGGGCTGGTGCAGTAACAGGGCGCTTTCCCGTTGGGGCTGGTGTCGTCCAGCAGCTTCAGCGTCGAGGATCTCGTGTCCAACCTGATCGGCTTCTACGCGGCGGCGCGAGGCGTCCGGTTGAAGCGCATGCGCGAAATCTGCGGCGAGGTGAGCGTGACGGAGAGCTACCGCCTGTGAGACGCCCACCTGCCGGGAGGGCTGGGCGGGGTGAAGAACCACCGGTTTCAGCCGAGGCGCTTTCCAACGAAAGAAGGCGTGCGGTCGCCCGGCGACCTGACTTGGCCACGGGAGCTGAGCGCCATCCGATCATCGCGGCCCGGCACGACTTGGGTGCCCATTCGCGACCGACGCATTCCTCAGCGGCTAATCGACAGCGGCGCGGTGTTGACGGTAGCGTCGGACGGTCGCCTCGACGTTGCAGCGCCCCGGCACGATCGCGCTACCGCGCGGGTGACGGCCCGGCGTCAGGCGACCGCGGTTTCCGTCACCGTCGCGCCCGCTTCGTCGGGCTCGCGCAGCACGTAGCCGCGGCCCCAAACCGTCTCGATATAGTTGTCGCCGTCAGTCGCCATGCTCAGCTTCTTGCGCAGCTTGCAGATGAACACGTCGATGATCTTCAGTTCCGGCTCGTCCATGCCCCCGTACAGGTGGTTCAGGAACATTTCCTTGGTGAGCGTCGTGCCCTTGCGGAGCGACAGCAGCTCCAGCATCGCATACTCCTTGCCGGTCAGGTGCACGCGCGCGCCGTCGACCTCCACCGTCTTGGCGTCCAGGTTGACCGCCAGCTTGCCGGTCTTGATGACCGACTGCGAGTGTCCCTTGGAGCGGCGGACGACCGCGTGGATGCGCGCCACCAGCTCCTCGCGGTGGAACGGCTTCACCACATAGTCGTCGGCGCCGAAACCGAACGATCGGACCTTGGAGTCCATTTCGGAGATGCCGCTGAGGATCAGCACCGGGGTCTGCACACGCGCCACGCGGACCTTCTTCAGCACGTCGTAGCCGTGCATGTCGGGCAGGTTGAGGTCGAGCAGGATGATGTCGTAGTCGTACAGCTTGGCCAGATCGAGACCTTCCTCGCCCAGGTCGGTCGTGTAGCAGTTGAAGCCTTCGGTCTGGAGCATCAGCTCGATCGCCTTCGCGGTCGTCGGCTCGTCCTCGATCAGCAGCACGCGCATCTGTCGTTCCCCTTGGCCGCCTGACGACACCCGAACAGCCCCCTGCGGCGGCCGATGTCGCGAGCAAATCCATTAACCTAAGCACCTCTGAAGGCAAAAGGTTAATTTGTTCCTAACCGGCTCGCAGATGGCGGGTCGCGGGGCCGTCGAGCGACTCGGCTTGCCGCGTGCCTCCTCGCCAGATGTTGCATTTTCGCGTCACTGTGACGGGTAAGCGGTGATGGGCCGGCGATTGCCGTTGCCAACGGTTTCGCCCGTGTTAGCCTCACCCGGACATCGACGTTCCGCGCCTGGGGAGGCGACCGACGAGGCGGAAGCGGACGACGACGCGATCAGGGGGAATTCAATGAAGCTGAAGGCCGCGCTCTATCTCACTGCCGCCGTGCTGGCGATGCCGGCTGCGGCGCAGACCGCGACGGAGGGGACGACCCCGCCGGCGGCTACCCCGACGGGCGCGGAGACGCCGCAGACGGGGGCCGGGCTGACCAACAGGCCCGAGGCGACCGGCGACATCCTGGTGACGGGATCGCGCATCCGGCAGGATCCGAACAACTCGGCGCTGCCGCTTCAGATCATCACCACGCAGGAGCTCGAGCGCAACAGCATCAGCAGCCCGGAACAGCTCATCAGCTTCCTGACGGTCAACGGCACCGGCGCGGACAACCTGGCGTCCAACGCCGACGTGACCAGCGGTGCTCAGCGCGGCACCAACGGGCTCAGCGCGGCCAACCTGCGCGGGCAGGGGCCGGCCGGCACGCTGGTGCTGCTGAACGGGCGCCGTGTCGCCGCTCACGGGCTCCAGGGCGGGGCGGTCGACGTCAACCAGATCCCGTTCGCCGCGATCGAGCGGGTCGAGGTGCTGAAGGACGGCGCGTCGGCCATCTACGGCACCGACGCGGTCGGCGGCGTCATCAACTTCATCACGCGCAAGGACTATACCGGCCTGGGCCTCCAGGCGTTCACCGACATCACCGAACGCGGCGATGCGCCGATCTACCGCGTCAGCGCGATCGCCGGCTACGGCGACGTCCGCGAGGACGGGTTCAACGTCATGGCCTCGGTGTCGAAGAGCTGGAACGGCGCGCTCCAGGGTGCGGCGCGCGACTTCGTCAATGGCAACCAGCCCAACCGCGGCCTGACCATCGACACCCGCGGCACGCCCATCGCCACCGCCTTTCCGCTCAATCCCAGCGCGGCGTTCTTTCCCACCGGCACGCTGCTCGGCGGGACGACCGGCGCGACGCTGTTGCCGAACCTCATCATTCCGGGCACCACGACGGTCGCCAACGGCGGCATCAACGTGCTCGACCTGCCGGGCGGCGCCGGCTGCGGAACGATGGACGGTGGCCTTCCCTACGACGAGGCGTTGTGGAACGCGCCCGGCGCGCGCTTCGCCTGCGCGTGGGATACGGGCCGCGCCGCGGTGCTCCAGCAGCCGATCGAGACGCTGACCTATTTCGGGCGCGGCGTCATGCGGATCGGCGGGCGTCACGACATCTCGCTCGAGATCACCGGGTCGGACGCGACCTCGGCCAAGCGTTTCTCCAACGCCCAGGTCAGCGGCAACACGACCAACCTCCAGGTCGCCTATCCGCTGAACGCGATCACCGCGGCGACCTACAACAGCATCTACAGCCAGATCGCCGCGGTGTTCCCCGCGATCGGCGCGGTGGGCGACCGCACCGTCGACGCGGTCGGCAACTACGGCAAGCCGATCGCCTACCGCTGGCGCTGCCTCGAATGCGGCCCGCGCGAATATGTGACCGACACCAAGACGTTCCGCGCGGCGCTGGCCGTCGAAGGGCCGCTGTTCGGCGACTGGGACTACCGCGCCGGCGCGTCGTACGCGAAGAGCGAGTCGCAGTCGACGCTCGGCACCGGTTACTTCTACCGCGGCACGACCGCGACCAACCAGGTCGATCCGTCCGCGCCCACCGCCCCCGGCGCGACCGCGCCCGGGCTGCTCGGGTTGCTCAACAGCGGGATCATCAACCCTTTCAGCACCACGCAGAGCGATGCGGCCAAGGCCGGCCTCGCCGCCATCTCGGCCTACGGCGCGACGCTCTACGGCGGTCAGTACGAAGTGAAGCAGTTCGACGCCTCCTTCTCGGGCGGGCTGTTCCCGATCTTCGGGCGCGAGATCAAGGCGGCGGTCGGCGTCGATTATCGGCGCGAGACCTACTCGTTCAACGGCGCTCCGGCGTCGGCCACGGGGCCGGTGATCTTCCTGGCCGCGTTCGACGCAGTCAACGCGCTGACGCCGAAGAACCGCAACGTGAAGGCCGCCTATGCCGAGGTGCTGGTTCCGCTCGGCAGTATGATCGAGCTGACTGGCGCTGCCCGGGTCGACGACTACACTGGCTTTGGCAGCACCTTTAATCCGAAGGTCTCGGTCAAGTTCACGCCCACCGACTGGCTGCTGTTCCGCGGATCATACAACACCGGATTCCGCGTGCCGTCGTTCAATCAGATCTTCAATGGCACGACCGAGTCACCGTACGCGGGCAGCGATCTTGTCGACCCCATCCGCTGTCCGACCGGCGTCCCCAACGCGACCGACCCGAACTGCGCCTTCATCCGTCCCGACATCCTTACCGGCGGGAACTCGACGATCGGGCCGGAGACGACGGAGCAGTTCAGCGGTGGCGTGGTATTTCAGCCCGCGCGGCTGTGGAGCGCTTCGGTCGACTTCTGGCACGTTGCGGTGGACAACACGATCACCAGCTTGACGCTGACGCAGCTGATCCAGAACGCGGCGCTCTTCCCGGAACGCTTCCGTCGCGATCCGACGACGAACTTCATCACCGATCTCGACAACCGTTTCATCAACGCCGGTGCGAGGCGTACCCAGGCGCTCGACATCGCCGCGCGCGGCGGGTTCGACGACGTGCTGGGTGGGCGCATCGGCTTCGGCATCGACGGTACTTATCTGCTGAAGAAGCGCGAGAAGCTGACCGAATCGGCCCCTTACGGGCCTAGTCAGATCGGCATCTTCACCTTCGCCGGTGACCTAGGCCTCAAGTGGAAGCACAACGCCTTCGTCAACTACAGCAACGATGATCTCGCGGTGACGCTGACCCAGATCTACCGCGACGGGTACCGCAACGGCGCGCTTCCCGGTATTGCGGCGGGCACGGTGACACGGCCCGACTACAACCGGTTCGTGCAGGAATATATTGTGTACAACCTGTCGGTTGCGTACACGGGGCTGTCGCCGAACTTCAAGATTACCGGCGGTGTCCGCAACCTGTTCGACACCAAGCCTCCCTTCGCGATCACCTACGATGGCAACACCGGCGCAGGCGGATCGTGGGAGCCGCGCGTGGCCGACCCGCGCCTGCGGTCGTTCACGGTTGGGGTCGAGGCGAAGTTCTGATGCCGTTAGCACGGCGCCGGCTCTTCCGGCGCCGTGCTTTCGCTCGGACTTGCCCGCTGGCGGAGCGGCGACGAACATCGCGCGAACGGCCCTGCCTGTAGCTGCTCGCAAAGTCAGCGTGCATCCGAGAGCATCTCCGGTCCGTCGCGCCAGACAGTGCACTGGCCGCTCAGTCGACGAACGCCATCTCGAAATTGCCCCAGCGCCGCCCGGTGATCCACAGCGGCACGAACACGCTCTTGACCGCGCGGTAGCGACCCTGTCCTAAATCCTGACGATAGGTGCTCAGGATGAAGTCACCCTTGAACGCGACCGCGCGCGCGGTCGCGTCGTCCATAAAGTTGCGTCGATTACGGCAGTTCTCCGCGTTCCACGCCGGGTCACCGGCGCGTTGCGGCAGCGACTTGGTCGACATGTGGGTCGGCAGATAGCCGTTCACGTCCGTAGCCGCGACCCCCAGGATCCGCGCGGTGTCGACACCAGCGACACGGTCCAGGAGCGGTTGGACGTGCGCATCGGCAAATGCGTTTAAGCGGGTAGTGAATTGTGGGGGGTCGGTGGCTGGGATGGGGACGTAGCGGGTGTCGTAGACCGCGTCTCGCGATATTTCGCCGCGCGCGATCGCGCCTTCGACGATCGCCGCCATCTCGCGCATGCCGGCGGTGGTGAGCGCGATGTAGCGACTGTCGTCCAGCCGCACGCCGGAGTGGGCGAGCTGGTCCAGCATCTCGTTCGACAGCCGCTCGAGCCGGGTCATCCGATCGTGCGCGCTGGCGAGGCCGCTGCCGCCCTCGCGTGCCTGAAGTCCGAATTCCGCCAGCGTCTGGCGCACGCGCGCGACGCTGCGCGTGGTGACGTCGGTCGAGCGTTCGATACTGTCGGTGATCGTGTCGACCCGGCTGACGATCCCCGACACCTCGGACACCGTCGTGCTGATCTGCTGGACCCCGCGCTGCGCGGACACGCCCTTGCGAACGCCGTCGTCGATGTCCCGGATGACGCCCCCGGCCTGCGCGGAGAAATGCGCCATCGTTCGCCCGATCTCGTCGGTCGCCTGGCGGGTCTCGAGCGCCAGCTTCTTCACCTCCGCGGCCACCACCGCGAAGGTGCGGCCGGCGTCGCCGGCGCGCTGCGCCTCGATCGTGGCGTTGAGCGCCAGAAGATTGGTCTTCGCGGCAATGGC
>Ga0325400_1000973_pt1 | contig 22776 bp, 12 predicted proteins | sample PopdelMetagenome_2_FD_205662 | JGI IMG/M metagenome (GOLD analysis project Ga0325400, IMG submission 205662) | Populus deltoides microbial communities from Bellville, Georgia, United States - Xylem-PdKOR-R1 | ecosystem: Host-associated > Plants > Phyllosphere > Stem > Wood/Secondary xylem...
GAGAAAGGAACATGAACGAACTCCAATACCTACCACTAGTGATTTGGGACAGGGAAGAAGTGAAATAAAGGGGAAAACCATAGAATTTCTAAATTCAAATTTATCTACAAATAGAGAAACTAATTATGTGAGTTTAGCATTATTCAGTCAGCAGAATTTTGAATTGCAACAAATAGAAAACTTGCATTGAACACTTCTTAACTACCAAAATCCAACCCCGATATCCAGATGATCATGCAATTGGCATGATTCATCAAGAAATAAGAAATAATGCTTCAGTCTATATATAGGAACTTTAAGTAAATACAAAATTATGCATTGGTAACAACACGCACCAGTAAGTTTCAACTCCATCACCCTCTTGTCCATTTTGTGAGAGAATGACCGAATGGCCGCCATGGATTAGCTGTCTCGAGGTGATAAAATGTTGGTGCTGCTAACAAAAAGAAAATCTGAAGTCTATATGAGCCATCACAGAAGATGCACGAGTTCAGTTCTCTAAGAAGCCTCAGTATCAAACACCAAAAAAGAAACTATGAACTTAATGCTGCAAATCTTTCTCTCACATTACAAGCAAGCTTCCATTCACCAGCATCAATCAATCCCTCAACCACCTTTTGCCTCACCTTGATATAAGGTATAAACCCTTTCTCTGTCATTCCCATCACAACTTTCGCGGCCAAAAAAAAATCTTTACACTCCAAACATCCCTCAACTACCAACTCATAACTCTCAAACCCAACACCGTACCCTTCCTTCTCCAGGAACTCAATCATCTCACCAGCTTTCCTCATCTCTCTATTCGCCCTCAACGCTGCCAATACTTTCACCACTACTCCCTGCCTAGGACACAATCTCATTCTCACCACCATTTCCTTCATCATCTCAATTGCATCGTCACATTTTCTAACTCTACACATTGCACCAATAGCAATCCCATAACTTTCCCAATCAGGAAAACAACCCACTTGTTTCATACCCTTCAAGACTTTCACTGCCTCGATCAACTGATCAACATTACATAAAGACAACACAATATAATTACACAAACCACAATCAGGATTATACCCAATAGACTTCATTTCCATTAGAATGTCACCAACTGACTGACCTTCACGCCGGCGATCAAGCCAAGCAGAAGAGAGAGAAACATGTGTTTGAGGCACAGGTAAGCACCCAGAACGAAGAGTGCATTGGATTATAGCAAGAGAAAGAGAGAAAAGATTGGAATTTTGAAGGGTATATGAGAGAAGAGAGCTATAAACTATAGAGCTTCGAAAGCGGGGTCTAATGGGGATCAAAGATTGGATGATTTCATCAATGACTTGAGTCCTGAGATTAAAAGGGAAGGTAGAGAGGAAAGAAAAAGGACTTGGGTTGTTGTTAGATTGTTTAAAGGAGTCGAAAAGGTCAGGGAATTTTGAGTAGGATTTGCATTCAACTGCTGCTTTGAGGGTTTCTTCGAGTGGTGTATGTGAGGTAGAGAGTGTACGAAACTGAAGGAGGATTTTACTGTAAGGAAGAAGAGATTTGCTCAGCTTTGTTGCTAGATTTGTCATCTGTAAATGAGTCAAAATAATGATTCAAACTGAACTAAAATTAAATCTCGACATGGGAATATTATCAAGCAGGTTGTGGCCGTGGGCATGAAAAACAAGCAGTGGACCCGCTAAGGGTTTTTAGCCGGCGAAACATTGCCACAAGACACTCTATTATAGACATTATGTCAAATCAGTCCCTGCAGAAATAATTCGGTTAAATCAACTCTTGCACTTCCAATGTTGCACTTGTCAATACATTATGTTCAACTATCTATGGTAATGTTTGGCTTCATGGTAACTATTTTTTAAAATAATTTTTATTTAGAAATATATTATAATAATATTTTTTTTATTTTTTATATAAACACATCAAAACGATTTAAAAAAAATTAATTTTAAAAAAAAACATGGTTAAATCGCAAAAACAAATATTATTTAACTCTCTAGTAGTAACTTCCCATTAGGTTGACAACACATATTAATTGGAAACTTTTTATAAGCAAAAACTTAAATCAAACAAAAAGTAATAAAGATTTATTATTGATAAATACCTTATATTTTTCTCAAATTTATTTTTGGTATTTAGTTTTGGGATTAGAATCCTTATCATTAATATTTGTTTGTGTTCATTTTTTTGGAAGAAAGTAGAAGTTAAATATCAAAATTAAATCCAATAGTTTTTCCCCAATACTACAAAATATTAATTCATATTATTCCAATATCATTATAAATAAATAAAAATTAATGAAATATTTACTCGTGTCAACATTAATGTCATTTTTTTTTGTTTTAACAACAAGTTTTATTACAAATGTTACAAAAAAAATCTATATTCAAGTAATTTTGTAAATAGTTTAATGCATGATTTTATATATTAACAAAAAAAAAACATGTGTATTCAAGCAATTTTGCAAAGAATCACTTGCTAAGATGATATAAATATTTAAGTATGCATGATTTTATTTACCAACTTGAAATTGAAATTAGAATTTAATAATGTAAAAGTAGACATACTAAAAAGAAAATATATATAAAATAACTTATTCTTTTAATTTTTGTTGTCATAATATTACTAAAATTCTAACAATGGGTATGAAATTGATTAATTTCCAAATTTAAGCACTTAAACGAAATCATATTTATAGTTTCAGGACTGATTTGTAGTTTTCCTTAAATTAACACCCCTCATGGGACAAACAAAACCCAAGAAAAATCTAAGCTAAAATGCAGAAGCAAGCCCAACCTAGCTAGGAGAACTGCCGAAGACAACAGTAGAGACAGCAGAGTAGCCATGGCCACAGAGCTTGAAGAACTAGTGGGCTTTCTGTCTTCTCCTTCCCCGCCTGTAAGAGTCTCTCTGCTCTTTCCTTTTCTTTCTTTCGTGGCTTTTTTTTCTTTGATGTATATTAATTAGTGGAATAAAAATATTTATAGGTGAAGAAGGCAGCTGTTGAAATTGTTCGAGACTTAACTGGGTCCGAAGATGGGTTACTGTCTCTTTCCAAGTATGCCAGTACTGTGCTTCCTTCATTATCTCAGCTACTTAAGGAAAAAAAGGTCGCTAATATCAATTATCATTTACAAATTACAAAAGTTACATGATTTGATAATTTTCTTGAATGTAACATTGCTGTTAATAATCCCGTCGGATTGGCCTGGTGGTTATTGGGTTAGGACTTACTTGAGTTGTCCGGTTTAGGCATATGTTTTGAGTTTCATTCATAGTGCTGTTACGTGCGTGCATTTCCATGTTGGAAGATTCTAAGTGCAGTTGTGAAAGTGGGACTGCATTTACCCCCGCATTCTCAAGAGCAGCTGGCCTCAAATGTGCGGGGAGTGCAAAGATGATGGCATGATGCACTTAGCAAAGTCTTACATTAGTAGGGTTATCATAGGTTTGTGTTTATATATTGGCCTGAGAAAAGAATAAACTTTGGATTAATGGAATTTTATCTAATATGTTTCAGGAGGTTTCTGAACCAGCAGCAGAAGCTCTTATAAATCTTTCACTCAACTCGAATTTAGCTGCAAAGATGGTTGAAATGGGAATGATTAAAACAGCAATGGATGTATTGTATAAACCAGATAGTAGCATAACTCGGTTGTTGGTGATGCTACTAGTTAACCTCACTCAATTGGATTCTGGAATTGTGGCCTTGCTTCAGGTACTTTTCAGCAAAAAAAATTAAATTGTATTTCTTGATTTTGGGAATTAATGGCTCCCATAATGTTTCTTCATTACACTTTCTGGAGAGATGAGTGTTTTGTTTCCCATGATCATCATATAAAAAATAGTAACAAGAAATGGTTGTAACTTCACTTGCTTATTAGATTGAGGATGAGAAAATGCAAGGACTATTCGTTATGAAGCTGGTGAGATCATTTGGTAGATCCTCTGATGAAACTAGAGGTTTGTTTTACTTCTTATCAACTTGAGTTTATTATATGAGTCAGATAATGTATCCAAATTTAAATTCATATATTCACATGTTACTTATCAAATTGAGTTCTAGCAATACACTTAATTGGTGTATAGCATACTTAAAAAATGGATAGCAAAGTTGTTTTTCTTTAGCTTATCCATCTACTCTGTGTCTTCATATCTTTTATATTATGCATACTTTTTGTATGCTGCAATGTTTTTTTGGCACTTAATGCCATGTGTATGGCAGATGATCCATTTGATCATGTTGGTTCAATTCTTGTGAACATTTCAAAGAAAGAAGCTGGAAGGAAGATGTTACTAGACTCTAAGAGAGGGTTGCTGAAGCAGATTCTCCGCCAATTTGATTCAACAAGTCCATTACGGAAGAAAGGGGTATGCATAAATTATTAATTCTAACTGCTAAGGTTTCTTCTAGAGTTCTCTTCAACATTTTAGGTATCTGTTTATGCAAGAAAAATGTAGGGGATGAATTTTGCAAGCAATTTCTGATATGTGGATGTATTTTGGTCCAAGTCCTCCATTTCTTTGTTCTTCTAATAATAATGAATTACTCTAAATTTGAATTCTATCTGGCCAATTCTACAGATTTGTTCAAGTGACCTGGTATTATATGTGTCTGAATTTTTGTGCTCTTTGGGACCCATTTTTAGGAGAAATGCTACAATATAGCCCTTTATTTTCTTTAGATATTTATCAACCTTTTCTTCTTTTGGCATACTTAAATATTTCTTTTTGTTCAAGAACTTCTGCATCTAGATGTATTAGCCAATGGTAGCAAATTGTTCCATCCTTCTAGTGCTGATCCTCTTTTAATTGTTGTTCTCTGTTGCTGCTGCTGCCCCTATTGATGAGTTTAAGATGTAAGAAAAAAATTTCGAATACCTTAGGACGGGTTTGAGATTGGTAATACTTGAAGTGCTTAAATTCAATTTCCAATAGAAGTATTTTTGTAGGTACCCTATCCGTTGCCTTCTTAGTTCAGGGTGACCTTGAATGGCTGACCGCAACCAAGATAAATAGAGTCAAACTTCATTGCTTGGTGGGATTGTTTTTTCTTACAGGTCTCTGGAACACTCCGCAACTGTTGTTTTGAAGCTGAGAATCAACTTCAGAATTTTCTTTTGATATCTGAGTTTCTTTGGCCAGCTCTACTTCTTCCTGTTGCTGGTAAAAAGGTACCTATGTTACCTCTGTCTTGATCTTATAGAGTTTGTCACTCATTTTAAGTGCTATGCTTCAATAAAACACTAGTGTAGAGTGATGCATGCTTTTTCACAAGTAATTAAGTTTTCTTTTATGTTTCAACCATAGAATAGAATAGAATAGGGAGGAAAACCAGAAAAGAATGTAATTAAATTTTATTTCATGTTTCAACCATAGTGTTGGGAGAGAGTGCGAGGGGACCAAAAAATAGTTGTTAGTTGAAGCACATAACCTACAAGATGTTTCAATTTCTAAGCACATCACCCATGAAATAGTTTTATGCTATTATCCATTCAGTTTGAAAATATAAGTTTGTGCTCATAATTACATGGCTAAAGGCAGCATTATAGCAGTTGACAACAAATGATCTATATCCTCTACAGCAAATCTACACATGCAAAACTAGTTGACAGTTTTGAGTTCCCTTGTGATATGGATTTTCTATGAGCTATCCATCATAAAACACCTCTCTTTGGGATGCTAATGTGCCAAATATTTTCATAGTGTAGAAAGAGATTTAACATCAAACTTGCCACACCCTTGAGGTCTAACACATGTCTTTGTCACTGGATTCTCAAGAATAGGAACCATTGAAATACTAAAAAAAAGCTCCCACTGTCTCTAATTTGCAATCTTGTGTCCAACAAATAAGTTGAGAGATGCATGATAGCAAATTGTTAATAATAGTCATCATGCATGTAAATATGTTTATGTATATAGTTCTCTGCCTATATTGATTGCAATTTTTCTGTCTGCCTTGTTTCTTGTTTTAGTATATTGAAAAAGCTCATGAACTCTTTTTTTTATTAATCTGGTTTGTCTTCCCAGATATATAGTGAACAAGACACATCAAAAATGCCTCTTGAGCTTGGCAGTGCACTCTCAATTGAGCGCGAACCATGGGATGATCCTGAAATTCGTGTTGAAGCATTGGAATCTATTTACTTGATCATAGTACAGGTAAAATTACAGGCATTCTGTTTTTCCTTTTCTGACAGGAAGTGTGTAGGTCAAATTTTGTTCTGGTGTTACCATTCAATGAGCAAGAAGACTTTGAATAGCTCAAAAATTTCAAAAACAAACTATGGAGCCTTACATTAGACCCTATTGAACGGCTGGCTTTAGATTTAAACAACTTTTCAATTAGTTGTCTGGTCACACAGTTGTAGACAAATCTGGCATGACTTAGTTATGTCCTTGCTTTTAAGTCGATATGTTTTAGGTAAATTAGCAAGACTGCTCCTGAGGTATAGTAACTTATAATCTCCACCATCCAATTTATGTAAAAACTCGCGTTCAGTTAAAATTAATACAGTTTCCTTTTCCTTGTATTTTCTTTTTCTTTTTTTCCTTTTGGTTTTTAATCAGAGAAATCAGTTTTTGGTGTTTTATTATGCTCTTATCAGCTTAGTTCTTGCGCATCCTTCCATAACATTGCAGGAGGCAGGTCTAAGAGCCTTATGGTCTGTGAATGGACCACGTATATTACAAGTTGGATACGAAGATGAGGAAGATCCTAAAGTAATGGAAGCATATGAACGAGTTGGGTCGTTGGTATGTTAATCCCCGTTTGTGCTTTTACTGCAGTGTTTTCTTCTACTTGTTTTTTTGCGTCTTATTCCGACTATTCAATTTGCAGCTGGTTCATGGCTGTGGGACAGAGGAACCCTCCACTGAGACATCAAAATGATAGTCGGTTTGTGTAAGATCTGAACCAAATTGGTATCAGGCTGATTTTTGCTGTCATCTGCCAGCGGACTGGAAAATGTTACCTAAAGTGTTCATTGAACTCGAGCTATTTTTGGTGATGGAGGTGTCCAGGATAATATGCTTGTAGTCTGTTAGAGAACAGTTCCTATAAATTTTTTTTTTTTTAAAAAAAAGGCTAGAAAAACAGGTATCTGGTGGTCTATCTGCGGTACTCGTGGTTTGCTTCTTTTAAGTGAATAAAGGAATCCTTTTGTTAAAGTTAAAATTCCAGAAAAAAGAAAGTTATGTAAACGTCTTATTTTAACCAATATATAACATTGTTTTGCATCACAATATTATATCAATTTATTTTGAGAGTCTTGTTGTTGTGCTCTGTTTTTGCGTTTCTAAAGTGTTTTTTTAAAAATTTAAATTTTTTTATTTTTTTATTTACTTTAAATTAATAATTTTTTTAAAATATTTTTAGATCATTTTAATATAATGATGTGAAAAATAAATTTTAAAAAATAAAAAATTATTATTTTAATATATTTTTAAATAAAAAATATTTAAAAAAACAATTGCTATTATTATTTTTAAACACTCTACATCATAGTGCATCAGTGCACATGTTTATTATTATTATTATGGGATCGTTCTTGCTGAGGAAAAACTCCAGCGAACCAGCATTCCATGTCTCATCTAGGCCTTAGAAACTAGTGAAAATTCACTAGTTTCATGGCAGCGATGCTATTTCAGGGGCAATTCATGGCGGATAAAAGCAAAAAAAAAAAAAAAAAAGAGGAAAAGGTGGAGCAAAAAATGTTGGAGTGCAGCTCCATCTATTAACAAGAGCCAAAGATAAGCCTAAATCCAGCATGCCTCTGCGTTCTCATTCAGAGGTGTATGCTACAAAATATGAAAAATCTTGAAGAGCATTCATGCTCAAGTCATTTCATCAACCAAAGCCTTTTAAACTTAACCCATGTTAAGTATATACAATGCATTAGATTGCTTGACATAACCTGTTATTTCCTCAATAACATATGCTCTTGTATATTTAGTGTAACTTATACATCAACCTCCATATCAAGTTCAAATCCTGTCAAGCTCGGTTGATGAATGTCTTGTATAAAGAAAAAATGCCCCTAGGCAAAGGCTGGTCTTGCAATAACAACTGGAACAAATCTATGGAACCTGCAATTGGTGATATGGGAACAAGGATAAATGCATAAACCATGATGTGGGAATTTAGAATTTTGAGATGCCAAGCAGAACTAAAAGTGCAGAAGGGCGAGCTTTACCAGAGACATTGGGGGGATGCTGCTGTTTTCTTCAATGGTAACGCCTTTTTTTGGACTTGATCCGCCGGTTGAATATTCTGTAAATCACTACACAGCCAAGGATAACCACCTGTAGGATGATTATCACCTTCAATCCTGGTAAGAATAAGTGCAAGCCCATTTATTATATTATTCTCCCTACACTTTAATATAATATGTATATCATCGCTGCTTATACCTCTAGCCTTCTGTAATAATTCCTCTGAAATAAGTCCCTTTTTCGGTTCTTTCAGATCAATACGTGAGATATAATTTCCAGCCCTGTACTCCAAATTTCCTCCCATGACGCAGGTGCGGGGGCAATTGATGCCATTATCATATTCATCACTTCCATCACAGCAATCTACAGTTAATAATTCGATATTCACAGACATGAGAGCAAATCTAAGTTCCATTTAACCAGATGAAAAGGTAAACTTCAGATTAAAAGGTAAACTTTATATAGATACATCAATGAGTATAAATGACTTGAACGCCAACCAGACCATTTGAGCCAAAATCAGTTATTAGCAAGACGAAAAAGAAAAAAAGGCATTGAGGAGCAGTTACAATGCCCTAAGAGTCGTACCATTACTATTCCATAACTCTAGTTGATCCTTTGAAAAATCGATGAGGTTCTAGGTAACAAGTCATCCAATTGCAGAAACCAGCACAGCAATCATGTTAAGTGCATTAATGAGGCAAGTAGACCATCAAAACAAATGATTCACTAGAATGCCTCCGAAAGTCGTAACTAGACAATCAAAAATCAATGCAAGATGCTTAATCATTAACATGGGGTGAAAATATCTCGTATAGAAGCCGCAGGCAAATATCTGGATCGAGAATGGAAGGGAAAGAAAGCAGTTCCTCTCCTTTTCTTACCGCAAATTTGATCATTTACACGGGATGAAAAAATAAAATTAGGTGTACTTCCCGCATTCCTGCAATAAAATTTTCCTCTTGGGCAGGCTGAAGTTCCTGCATACAAATCAAAATCACAGCCAACATGACTGAGTGAGAAGGCATGGAATGCTAAGAGAATATAACCCATAATCAATAAACAAAAGGCTCATGCATAGTAAGGATGGAAAGAGAGGGATGGAAGAGTCACACATTCAATTTGTACAATCTGTATATTCATCCATGAAGTTGAGACAACAAGATATTGCTCTGAACAAAGTGCCAAACTTCTTCAATTCCCAGTGCAAATATGCAATATCAACACAAAGCAAAGATTTTAGACCCATCAACTAAAGGATCAAACTTTACCATTGTACAAGCATATGCAAATCAAATCATATTTCCAAAGCTTCACATTTCAATTATGAGTCAGTAAGTCAAACCCCCATGGCAAATCCACTCTTCTCAATCAAAATAGTGCAAATGGAAAATAAATTACTAACTTAATACCAGGCTCATCGGTCCCATCAAGACAATCACAGAAATTATCATTAAGACGGTCTCTGCTGAATGACTTTGAACCATCCTTGCACTTTATGACCTGTGAACCAAAGTACTTCTCATCTGCACAAGTCATCAAACTTAGCATAAAAACAAAAAAAATCAAAACTTTACATGAAATTGACAATAATAAGAAAACTGAAGATCTGGGTTTTGAATAGAAAAACAAAAAGGATATTTATATACAGAGATAGAGGTACCTAAAGGGTGGATGCCCAGAAGAGGTGAAAAAGAGTGAACAGAGGGTACAAGGAAATACAAGGAGATGATAAAAGGAATCAAGTTGTTGGCATTAGTACAAAGGGGAGTTGCCTCCATGATTCTTGGAAGATTTTGAAGTTCAATTGGGGTTGCATTACAACATCATGGGCTGTGGCTTCTCCTGTCTAACTCTAACTTTTGAGGGAGTGGAAGTGAGTTTTGAACTTGCGACTTCTTCAAGTCAAGCTTTTCGTCTTTTGCATTTGGAGTGTTGTTTTTTTTATTTTTTTAATATATTTCATTTGTATTTAATTATTTATTTATGTAAGGATTTATTGAGATTTTTATAATGTTTTTCCATCCCTCGATTTGCTCCTATGTTTACGTCAAAAAAGAACAAAAGAAAATATTTTCTATTTATTTTCCATTACTTAATAAAATATTCTGTAGAATTCAGTTTATGCTTCCACAACATGCAACAAATTCTGAGAAATTGCTTACATTGCTACTCAAAATCAAATATACTGTGATTTAATTGTTTGATTTCATTAGGATTTAAAGATAAGAGAAAAAAAAAATTAAAGACAAATTCCTTCAAAAAAAAAACATTTGAACCTACTAAAACTAATGATAAAAAAAAATCTTCATTATGGGCAAGAAGAGAATATTAGTCTTGAAACTGTGGGTAGAGATAAGCTAATTTCGTTAATTAGTTGCTAATCAAAATCACTTGATATATGCTTATCAGTTATATAATATCTCATCAACTGCTCTTGGATGGATATATATATATATATATATATATATATATATATATATATATTGTAGAGTATATTAATATATCAATTAAGACATATGGTTTAATTAAGATCAAACAATAGATTCTGACTCCTGGGAATTTCTATATTCTCAAAGACTAAGCAAAAAAAAAAAGTGCATAAATTAATCTGGTTTGATTTAAATCTCTCATTAATTAATGTTGTTTACATGAAAATATATAATCCATGTTTTTAACATTAAAATATTTATAAAAAAACAGCACTGTTCTGAATTTCTATTTTATACATATATGTTTTTTTTTTACTAAATAAATTAAAGATTAGAGAGGACGCAGGGAACAATGAGGAAATCTCTGCCTTCAGACAAGGTAGGAAAAGAAACTAATTAAACTCTGCTGTCTTGGCCAGTTCAAGGTGGTTAGCTATGAATATATATCCTCCTGTGTTCTCTTCTGCATGCCCAAGCTTAGCAAGAAGGATCTATGGTCCATCTTCTTCTCCGATGAAGAGTGTGTTGTCCATTGGTTTGTCATTCAATGAACCAAATTGTCCTAAACACAAAACACAGATGATATTATATCCCATTTTGAATTCAGGGAAAAAAAAAAATATCATAATGCAATGATAGAATCCTTTTGTGATTTGTGAACAGCCCATTCTAAGTAAAAGCATGCATGTGCTTAGATATGTATTATGATATTTTGGGAGTGCGGTAAGGTTGTTTTTTAAAATGTTTTTCACTTAAAAATACATCAAAATAATGCTTTTTTAATTTATTTTTTACATCAGTTTATCAAAACGATCCAAAATCACTAAAAAAAAGATAATTTAAAACAAAAAAAATCAAATTTTAACAAAAAACAGGTTCAACCTCAATTCCAAACAGAATCTAACTAAAAATATATCAAAATAGTTTTATTTTTTATTTTTAATATTAACATATCAAAACCATCAAAAAATACTAGAAAAACATTAGATTGATGTTTTTTCAAGTAAAACAACATTTAAAAACAAAAGTTACCAAACTATCACACACTTCTCAATATATTAAATTAATTAAAAGCGACTAAAAAGGAGGATAGAATTGTAGAGTGGGAACTTTGAAAAGTGAGGAATTGGAAATTAACAAGGATTCAGTAATGTAACATATATAATCTCTTGTTAATTACTTTCAAGTTTCAATTACAAAACAAGTGTTCAGATTCATGGGTTACAAGTATTTGAACTATGTTTTTGTTCTAGTGGTGCTTTTGATGAAGTTTTATCTTGAAAGCTTGCTTACAATTGCAAGCGGTAAGAATCAAAATGTGACCAAATATTTGTTTTTTCTCGAAGAATTAATAACATAAAAGGTAAAGAAGTTCACAAACGCTTCAGGACTGCTTCACGAGGGATCACTCGCGCGCATGCATATCTCATCACTATGAAATTAATTAGTGAAACCCTAATGATTCAGAGAGTAATACGAGGATAAACCACAAATGCATATTTCCTGATCAAGAAAATACTTGCTGACAGTAATTACACCAAATACCTGTGTGTGAGCACGCATGCATGCGTCCTCACTCGTGCTTACACGCATGTGTGTAGATAGATAATTACCTGGATGGTAATATTGTTGTTGATTAAATCCATTGACCGAAAAGGGATGCGGCGGCGGCGAAGGCTGGATTGGAAGAAGAAGAGAGGTAGCATCTCTTTCTGGGTTTGATTTGTCTTGGCCGCGCACAAACTGCCAGGGATAACTATGCGGGACTGAATCAACAATCAAACTCGAATTGTCATGGCCATAATTTGCCATGTTGTTGTTAGCCAATCCTCCTCCAATGCCGTTCCCCCTATTATTTATCCCATGAGTAGCATTCCATGCAAGTAGCAGAGGCTGTTTGTTATACGCTGCGCCGCCTTGTCGCTGCCTTAATATGTTTTGGTTTGGCAATGGAGTTTGCATTTTGTACAGCTCAAGTTCTTCCTGTATTTTCTTAAACTTTCCATAACAACCTAAAACGGGATCATCTTGTCTGCAAGATGCCTCCCACACCAACGAGTCCGCCGTCTCCTTCTGTCTCTCTTTATCGACATCTTTCACTAATTTAATCACATTGCTAACACCAAAAACCTTATGGACAGCTTGGAACTCCTGCATTCTCTCCGCCGGAAAATATGGTGCCAATACGCAATCCTCCGCGCACCTCTTTCGCTGATGCTTGCACGATGCGCATGCCTGATGCATCGCGACACGGTTGCTGCTGTCTCTACCTCTTTGCATCCTTAAAAACCAAACACTATATCAAGAAACCACACAAAAACAATAGCAGAGACGAACAATTCTTTTTCATGAAATTAACATGCGCATAGCATCAAAGAACGAAGAAATCAAACCAATCAACACATACCCTATTCACCAAAAGAACCAATACATGCCCTAGCACACTAACGAATAGAAATAAGGAAGGAAATCAAGCCTTACATGTAAAGAATTCTTTTCTTTTCTTGTGTGTGCGCGTGGGCTAAGTGAAACCGAGATGTTTGTATAAATATATAATACTATATGTTACACAAGAAGATGAAGAACAAATTGTAGTCTAATCTGTCTAGGGCACACATGAAAAGATGGCAGGCCACCGTAAAAGAGACAAAGGGATGTAGTTTAGAGTGGTTGATTAGGGTTTAGGTAGCTCATATGAAGATTAAGAAGTATAAGTAATTAATACTAAACCTGTCGCAAAGGTAGTTTTATAATAGGTAATTCAAATCTAATTAAGCCTGTATTAATCATAATGTGGCTATTTAAGAAATAATCTAGACATTCAAGGAAAGTGCATTATTCTTCAATGAGCCAACATGGGCTTATATTAAATAAATAGCTCTTTACAGGGAAAAAAAAAATTTATGTACAAATTTGTTTTTAATTTCCAGTATTGCTTAATATATAGTACCACGTGGCAAGACCCTATTTGTCAATTATCATCATAATCATGAATCCGTAGTTATAAAATCTGATTGGTTAATTTGATGGGTTCACTCCGAACCAATCTCTAATTGGCACAGAAATATGAGACTAAAAGAATTAAAAATAAAAAAAAAATCTAAATTTTTAATTGGCAACTACATCTAGTTAATTACCTAATTACTTTGCTTTGCGAGCCGTAAAAAGAATTAAGAGAGAATTTTACCACAAAAGTGTCAGACAAAAAATTTGTGTTACCCTAGAGATATATATAGAGATTAGAGACCGAGAAGCAATTAAATTTTGATGGTATAGTTAGATTATTAAAAATAAATTTTAAATGTTCATATTGTTATTCATAAAAGAAAATCTCCACTGGCACTAGTAGAATTCTTAGATTTATAAGTGGAATTTTCTGTTAGTATTTATACTATTATTTCATCGACAATGAATTTATTAATAGGCTCACAAATGAAAATGCTCTGTTAGTAAAACTCTAATCGATAATTTTTGGGTCGGTGAGTCCCTCGGTAATTTTATTACCAATGGATTTACTAATGAGAAAGTGTGTCAAATTTATTTTTTTACCCGTTTTATTTTGTTGGTATTTTTCCTAGAAAGTTTGCCATATAATAGACATAAATACCACATGCAATTCTTTTAGTGATTAAACAGTGACAATAATATTTATAGTAATTTTTTTCCAACTCTTTAAAATATATCGACAAACTTAATATGTCGGTAATACTGTCAGTAATTATTTAAAAATATTTTAAAAATATCTATTTAACAGAAGTAGAAAATTAAATAGTACTTCTCAATAATACTAAAAAATAAACAATAAAAAAATAAATAAATCAACTAAAAAATATTTTCACCTAACCTAGAAAACCTGTTCTATATATAACCCATAATCCAGCAACAAATAAATTAATTTAATTGAAATTGAACAAAAGAATTGAAAAACAAATCCAACAAAATTGATCTCATATAAAAACAAATTATACAACAACATTCATACAATTATTAAAAATAAGAAAATTTTAAAATAAAATAAAAAACAAATATAATGCAAAAAAAAAAACACAAAAAAAGAAGAAAAAATAAAAATCTTACCTTAGTTTAATTGCGAGTGAAGTTGAGAAGAGAAAAGAAAAAAACAACAAATTCATAAAGTATATTAATTTAAAATAATTGAGAAGAGAAAAGAAAAGGAGAGGAGAAAATACATGCGCGTGGAGGAGAAGAGAAGAGAAAAAAAGAAAAGGACATTGGTGTTTTTTAAAGAAAGAAAAGAAGAAGAAGAAGAAGAAGAAGAGGCGCGTCTATTATAAAACGAGAGATTCTTGTTTTTTTATAGGAGCATTTTACCAATGGTTTTACTGATGGATAATTAAATATTAATATTTTTAATCATTTTATTGATGATTCTATTGATATTATTTAATTTAAATTTAAATTTTAATCGAAAATTTTCAGAAACCCTTCAAATATCACCAACGACTTTTCAATTCGTCGGTGATTTAGTCTGTAATATTTAATTTAATCAAAAATTTTCAGAAACCCCCCAAATATCACCAACGACTTTTCAACCAATCGGTGATTTCGTCTGTAATATTTAATTTAAATTTTCAGAAACCCTCCAATATCACCAATAACTTTTCAATTCGTCAGTGATTATGTCTTTAAAGAACAATAATTAACAATTCAATTGAGAAGCGAACAATTTTAGAGCTCTGTGGAAAATACCTACAGAATTAATCTGTCGGTTATCTCATATGTAATTGACAACATGAATAGTGCAATTAAGAAGTGAACAGTTTCAGAGCTCTTTGTAATATACTAGCGAAATTAATCTGTCGGTGATACCCTCTGTAATTAACATAGGGAATAATGTCAGGGAGAAGGGAACAATTTACCGACGGGTTCACGGACGGATTTTAGCAACAATATTAATACCATCAGTAATGACGTTGTATAAATAACATGTCATCATACCGAAAGAATAGTTTCGTCGGTGTTTATCGATAGATATAACGAGGAAGTATTCTATTAGTAAAATTTACTGCAATTTACTGACAGAAACATTTTATCGATGTTTCTGTTTGTATTTACTAATTTTTTGGTTGTGTGGGAACATATTATTTACGATAAAATAAAATATATAGTTTGCTTAAAATAAAATTTAATACTAGGAGCTTTTAGATTATATTGCGATATCTATTAAGACAAATATACATTAAAAAAAATCAAGATTATTTTTACTTTTACTTTTACTTTTTTAATCTTTTGCAAAGAGTACCAAGTTTTCCATCTGAAAAAGGCATGTCTCCCTATTTTTTAAAATAGAATTTAATATACCTTACATGGGGAAAAATCACTTCAATTTTCTTAAATTAATTAAGCAATATAACAACAATTTGCTTACCCAACATTTATCTGAAACTTTTATGTATCTTACATAAGAAAAAATAGGCTGAAATCTCGAACTAGTGTTGGATAATTAAATTTTTTAAATCAAGACTAGTCTTGTTACCTGAGTAACACATCAAATTAATATATTTGTATTTGAAAATATAGTAATTGTTTTTAAAAGGTTTTTTATTTGAAAATATATTAAAATAATATATTTTTTTATTATTTAAAAATTATTTTTTATACTAAAACATCAAAATAATCTGAAAATATGAAAAAATAATTTCAAAGCTAATTTTTAAAAAAAATTTACCCAAATAGAAAGCACAGTGCTAAAAATAGCTATGGAAAACTTGTCACCTGCTATGTATTAAACAACATCAAACATTACATACTCCCCCAGTTCAAAATTCAATCCCCACATACGCATGAAATTAGGTATTTTTTTTTTAGTTTCTTTGAATAGTTCATCCATAATATTCAAATCAGATACATGCAAATCCGTGGAAGAAGAGACCAAGATTTTACCATTTAAATCTTGGATCATAAGGGACAAAGTCACTTGCCATCCAGTTCAAATTAAAACAATCACTGGATAATTGGGCAAGCATTTCTCATGTGATAAATCTCTCCATAATTAGTTGATGCTTGTATCACAATTTTCTTAATTATGCCATGGAAAATGTTATTTGTTTATCAAAAGTAAGCTTTAGAGTGCAAATGCATGCTAGTGACCAGCCCATTGTCACACTTGGTTATAAATTTGTCCACTAATAATGGTGACACCCACAAAAAGGTGGCTCTCTCCTCTGCTGTCTGCTCTGTTACCCTGCTGTGCATTGATTTCTCCATACAATCGAGCTGAAGCTCTCACACGTAAGAGTCATGGACGAATCATTCAATCAAGAGACGAAGTGTCTAAAGATCGACTTGGTGGCATGGAGGCCCCGTGCCTCCATAGGCCAATGACTCCATAGGACTTGCTTTTTCACTTGGGGTTTTGTATCTTACTCTAATTCCTACATTCATGATAATAATTTGTCTAGCTAAGCAATGTGTGTATATTTTTCCATAGTATTCATGATTCAATATAACTCCCTTGTCCAACACTTAACCAACTAACACTAGCACCAAACACTCCCTTTGTTAGTGTCTTTAGCCCTCGGCCTTCCCCTTAAAGAAACAGAAAGCCATTTGTGCAATCATGGTGAAAGCAAAGAAAGTCCAGCTAAAGTTGGGTAGTGCTGCTTAGTTGCTCAACCTTATTAAAAGCCTACCTCACCTTACCCTCCCCTCCATTCCTATTCAAATTTCAAACCCAACACAGCATATCCGCTCTCTCTCATTCTTTCGAGTCTTTTTGGATCTTTGTGAAAGGTAGGTAAAAGATACATACTCCTTGATTATACCCTTTACCTTCCTGTATGAATGGAATAAGTGGGTGAAGAAAACAAGGAGATCAGGTAGCTAGTCCCAGAAAATGAGCACAGCTAGGTTCATCAAGTGTGTCACTGTTGGGGATGGAGCTGTTGGCAAGACATGCATGCTCATCTCTTACACTAGCAACACCTTCCCTACTGTAAGGATTAAACATTATTATTATGTCTCGTGCTTCTCCTTCTTCTTCTTCTTCTTCTTCTTCTTCCTATCATGAATGGACTTCACACTTGTAATTATGATGTTTGAATTTCCATGTTTCGTGTTGTGATTATACCCTTTTTGGTGTTGTTTTGATAGGATTATGTGCCTACAGTGTTTGACAACTTCAGTGCTAATGTGGTGGTTGATGGCAGCACAGTTAACCTTGGATTATGGGACACTGCAGGTTAGTTTGCTTTGTTTTCTGGGGTTTAATTCTTGTAGCTGCCATTAACTTTTCAAGCAGAGAACAAGAGATTACTAAACTATTCTGAAGATCTCTGAAAACAGGTGGTACTAAAGTCTATTCAATTTGTGTATTCAGGACAGGAGGATTATAACAGGTTGAGGCCTCTGAGTTATAGAGGTGCTGATGTGTTCTTATTGGCGTTCTCTCTAATCAGCAAAGCTAGCTATGAGAACATTGCCAAGAAGGTTTGATTTACCATTGTCAATTCTGTTTTGCACGTTTGGATGATTGAGTTTGATTCTTTAAAAAAAATCAATTTTTTAATTTGGTTTTTCTCTTTTTATCATTTTTTTGGTCCCAGTGGATTTCTGAACTAAGGCATTATGCCCCAACTGTGCCAGTCGTGCTTGTGGGAACCAAACTTGGTAAGATCAATTTTAGTACCTTTTATGTTTTTTTCTTTTCTCATGTTGGATTTAATGTCAGAAAGATGTAATGGACTGCAGATTTACGAAACGATAAGCAATATTTGATAGATCATCCCGGCGCTACACCAATCACAACTGCTCAGGCAAGTTGCATACAAACTGGTTTTCTTTCTTGCAACCAATTGAATAAAAATAACTGTTTTTTCCCCACTTTATGAATCAACTCGACAATTTTCACTTTGAGCAGGGGGAGGAACTAAAGAAGATGATTGGTGCTGCTGTCTACATAGAGTGCAGCTCCAAGACTCAGCAGGTTAGCCCACCTACTACGATTTCTAGATAACTGTTGTGTTAGCCTTTTCTAGATATAGTACAAAGAGAAGAAATGTCTCTAGCTAACATTTCTATACGAATTATGAATAGAGCCATACTCTAACTACATCAAATTGATGAAAAGTCAGAGAATAAGTCTATTATCCAACAACTCAAGATTTCCGTATCACTTGTCTTTAATTTTCCTCTCACTTCTCAGCCATCAATCTGGCCTTAATTAAAATTCAGTTAGAAGTCATTTTCCTTGCACTCACAGCCCAACGGACTCAGTAAGTTATAATTAATGCCAACTATTTGCTTTTCGGTCTAGGAAGAACAACTTTACACTGCTTCATAGGCCAATGTTTCCAGATTTTAGCAGGTAGCCGCTTGTAGGACTACTAATAATTGATAGCTTTAACTGTAGCTTAACTTAATGTTGTATGTCTGATTCCCAGAATGTGAAGGCTGTCTTTGATGCTGCAATCAAGGTTGTTTTGCAGCCTCCGAGGCCAAAGAAAAGGAGACAGAAGCGTAGGCCACCATGTGTGTTTCTCTAAATCAAATTTCAGCTATCAGTTTCTTCCATGTGAAATGAAATCTTCATGACTCTGCCAAGTCATGAGCCTGTATGACTTGGTAGAGTCATGATAGAATTTCTGTTTGCCAGTTCTCTCTGGGCCTTTATTGCTTTCTTGTAATGCAACATGTTCCTATCAAGTATTACTATTTCTGCTTTCATGTATTGGATGGTAAAATTTGTGCATCAAAACACTATATAAGATTATGATCTCTAAAATGTTATTACCAATCTACACGAAAATGCCCTAGTGGATGTGAAGCTGTCCCGTCAAACTCACCAAAGCATGAATTATGCACAGCAGAAGAAGGCTGTGTTGATAGTGGTGGACAATACAGCAAATATTGCACTCCAGAAATCTTACTGAAGTGCTAAGCATTACTGCAAATATCTTGCTCTCTTTGAATGGATTAGCAGAAGGTTTTTTCTTCAGAGAGGGCAAGAACATGGGAGAAATCTATATTTTGTTTTTTGTTATAAAGGAGAAGATCGAATTCGAGATCTAGGGAGACCCTAATGTTTATCAAGTGTATTTGTTTTTTCGTTTAAAAACTTTTTTTTGATTTTTTTATCATATTAACTGAAATTAAAAATAAATTTAAAAAAATAAAAAAAAATTATTTTAATATATTTTTAAATATAAATTATTTTTAAAAATAAAGAATATCAAGACTAAAAAAAAAAAAAACTCAGTTTCCTAAGCTTCCTCTTCTTTAGTTAAAAATGCATTTTTTCCTCTACCTTAAAAAAAATGCAATATGCATTTTAAATGAAAGAAAATGCTATGTAATGTATTTAAATATATTCATCAATGTCTTTTTTTTTTTTTTTAATTTTAAACTAGTTTGATCCTGCGCTGCATTGTGGGAAGAAACTTTTTTTTTCTCAATGCAAAAAAACTAAAAGGGAATAATTTTTTTATCATTAAAAAATATTTTAATTAAAAATTAAAAATTTTAGTGTGTTTAATAAAATAAATTGAAAGTTATATATGTCAATAAATGATAATAAATATATTGATTCCAAAAAAAAAATAATAATTAAGAAGTTGAGATAAAAATATTATTTCTTAAACGAAAATTAATTGTTTGTTTCAGTTTAAAATTAGATTTTTAAAATTTTAATTATTTTGAGTTAATAAAATTTTATTTTATTTTATCAAATCAAATATTATTTAATATTAAAACTTATTATTAATATAACAAGAAACTTGTATAAAATTAACCGAAACAAAATATCCATCTCAATTAAAATATCAACTTTAAAGTATTAAATTGAGAACAAACAAATCAAGTGGCAAAAAAAAATTATAAGTAATTATTGCATCCCATGGTAGATTATATATTTCTTTTATATTGTATTTTTAATTGTTTTTTTTATTTCTCCGTGTATTTATAATTATAAACATTATTTTATAATTTACAAAACATTAATTTTATAAAATCACACTATAATTATTAAATTGAAAGTAAAAATACCCAATAAAAAAAAGATAAAAATGAAAAAAAATAAGACTTGAATGAAAAAAAAAAAAGTTGAGGTGGTTAAAAAAAATAATAATAACCGTACTCCAAAACCCTTTCTGCCTTTCATGTCTCAAAATCCTGGGAAAAAAAAAATCCCAACTCTTAAACCCTACATAGAACCACATCTCAAGCACCGAAGACATCATCAAAACCTCGGTGTCTGTTTTACCATTTTTTTCTCGCTTTACTACTCAAACAAATGGTAGCTCCACTCCTCCGTTCTCTCTGGTCCACCACCAGAAAACCCTTTTCCCCGCGCGCCACCCTTTTCCCCCGCTTCCTCTCCACCGCCTCCGCAACCTCTGCCACTACAGCACCAAATCCATCCTTGGATCCAAGTAGACTAAGAAACGTTGCTGTCATAGCTCATGTCGATCATGGGAAGACAACATTAATGGATCGGTTGCTGAGGCAGTGTGGAGCTGATATACCCCATGAGAGAGCCATGGATTCTATAAGCCTCGAACGTGAGAGAGGAATCACTATAGCCTCAAAGGTCACTCATTTTTTTGTTTTTAATTGTTACCCAATTCAGTATTTTCGTTCAGTAACATTTTTATTTTCAGAAAAATCCTTTTTTTGAAGATATTTTTCTTCAGTATTGTTGTCTATGTAATAAGATTTATGCAATTTGTTTAGTTTTATGCTTGTTAGGTACCTCTAGTTTTGAACTGTCAGTGAAGTGGAAGTCTTTCGTATTTGATGTTTGTTTCTGATGAAGGAATTGTTGTTTGCAGGTTACAGCAATTTCATGGAAGGAGAATGAGCTAAACATGGTCGATACACCGGGACATGCTGATTTTGGTGGAGAGGTATGCCTTCTTTTGGTTTTATTTTTAGGACTATTGTTGGGTTCTCAGGAGTTAAATACAATAGAATTAGTGTTGTTATAGAAGGATTGATTTTATTTTAGAAGTCAATTATGCTATTTTTCATGTGTATTGTATCTTACTTATTCATAAGTTCTGATGATAATAGGTTGAGCGGGTTGTTGGGATGGTTGAAGGAGCAATTTTAGTTGTAGATGCGGGTGAAGGTCCACTTGCACAGACAAAATTTGTTCTTGCTAAAGCGTTGAAGTACGGTCTACGTCCTATTCTACTTTTGAACAAAGTAGATCGACCTGCAGGTTAGATTGAATTCTTTTTAAGATTTCATTTTATGAAAAGTTGATTGTTTTGCTGTTACATGATCTTTCCATCATGTAATGGGAGTTTTTAAATAGGGAATCAGAAGCAAACTTAAAGTTTCAAGCTGCTTATCTATTGCTTACACACAGTGTTGATCCTTTTGTGTTTTTTTATACAAAACCTTCTAACTAGCAAATGGATTCTCATGTTATTGGTCCTCATTTGTGCAGTTTCTGAGGAGAGGTGCAATGAAGTTGAGAGCTTAGTATTCGATCTGTTTGCAAATCTTGGAGCTACAGGTGAAAGAAAAATGGGAAACTGAAAACTTAAATGATTTTTTCACCATCTTGATTGATACAGTGGAATGAACTCTCAATTTAATAACTTCCTTTTGCTTTAGAGGAGCAGTTGGATTTTCCTGTTCTTTATGCTTCTGCTAAAGAAGGATGGGCATCCTCCTCCTTCACCAAAGATCCTCCCGCTGATGTGAAGAATATGTCACAATTGCTTGATGCCATCATAAGACATGTTCCTCCACCAACAGCTAACCTTGATGCCCCTTTTCAGATGCTGGTTGGTGTTCATCACTAATAGATGCATTAAATTGAACACCTGAATGTGGCATGTATGCTTGTGTGCATTTGTGCATTTCTTCTTTCGGCCTTGAACTGCATGTATGTATCTTATATGCACACTCGTGTTTGTGTGCATATTGTATCATAGGAATTTAGTTTTATTTTCATATTTCTTTTCTTCTCTTGTTCAAATATCCAAACCTGCATCCTGTCCCACCCATCGTACACTATTTAGCATAAGCAAGAGACATAGTTGATGTTATTTCTCCGTACGTATTATGTGAAACTAAGAGCAGATTTAGGATAGCCCTGATGCTGGAATCTATGTTAGAATTTCGATGGCCTAGGTGAAATCATACAACATTGCAACTTGTTAATAAGTGAATA
>Ga0325400_1000976_pt1 | contig 22764 bp, 14 predicted proteins | sample PopdelMetagenome_2_FD_205662 | JGI IMG/M metagenome (GOLD analysis project Ga0325400, IMG submission 205662) | Populus deltoides microbial communities from Bellville, Georgia, United States - Xylem-PdKOR-R1 | ecosystem: Host-associated > Plants > Phyllosphere > Stem > Wood/Secondary xylem...
AAAAGTATTTGAGGCCTACATGAGCCCCGGTTCGGTAACTGAAAAACTGTTTTTCTACATTGCCGAGTACAGCGACGACACGCGACTGAACAACGGTGGTGGCATTGAGGAAGAAGAGATTGATGTACTAGAAATTTCGTTTACGCAGGCGCTGGAGATGGTAGCCAATGGCGAAATTATGGATGGAAAAACGCTGCTGCTGATTCAATACCTGCAGCTGCACCACATCCTGACCGCCGAAACAGTCGCCGTACCAGCCTGAAAATGAGGGTTAGGCTGATGAAAAGCGAATTAAACAGAAAGCCCCTGACTATCGATAGTCAGGGGCTTGGCTGATTTAGGCCAGTACCTTAGTCAGGTGCTGGTAACTGGTTTTTATGCTGTCTATCGAAGGCGCCATGTCCTGCTCGACAAAAAAGTACTTCAGCCCCGCCGTTTGGGCAGCCGCGAAGATGCGCTTGAAATCCACGACGCCGTTGCCGACTTCGGTAATCGTCTTGAGATCGCTTTTAATGTCTTTAGCGTGCCAGAGCGGGAAACGGCCCGGATGCTGCTTGAACAGTTCGACCGGGTCTTTACCGGCCTTGGTGGCCCAGGCCAGGTCCAACTCCATTTTCACCAGGTCCTTATCCGTCTGCGACAGAATCAGTTCGTACGGCGTCTTACCGCCTTCAACCGCATCGAATTCCGTCGCGTGATTGTGGTAAGCAAACCCAATTCCGGCTTTCTTGCAGGCTTCACCCGCTTTCTGAAACACCCCAATGGATTTGTTGATCTCGTCCACGTTCGCCACGGGCGTGCTGGCGCAAACCAGGTACGACAGTCCCCCCTCGCCGGCATCTTCCACCAACTGCTGGTAGCTGTCCCGCAGGTTCGGCATTGTTTCCAGGCTCTTCGCCAATCCTTCGGAGTACTCTTTGGAGGTTGGTTTTCCGGCTGATGCCATTCGTTCCAGCGCACCCGGAGGCAGTTTGATGGGTGCCCCCAGGGCGTGGTGCGCCCGCCAGGTCATGCCCAGATCCTCGACGATTTTCTTAAACTCTCTGGGTTTGTAACCATAATAGCCGCCCCGCAGACTAAAGGCCGACTCGATTTCTTTGTAACCCACGGCGGCTACCTGCTTCAGGGTTGCCAGCGGATCCGCGTTCATTTGCTGAAACAGGGTAAATAACTGAATACCAACCGGGCGGGCCGCCACCACACCGTTAGCCTCTGCCAGGTAAGGCAGGGCCAGACCACCGGCCAATAAGGCCCCGGCGTTTTTCAGAAAATCACGACGATCGATCATAGGAAGTTTTTAACGAAATGAAGGTTTAGTTTATGTCTTTACGGGATCGGCTCAATTCGCCAGCTGGTTCTGAAACTGAATGCTGGAAACCGTCATCAGGGGTTGAATGGCCTTCACCTCGCTGTTTTTGAACACGAAATAAAGATTATGAACGCCGTTTATCGTTTTGAGTTTGATGTGAACCGGCGGCTGGCGGAACGGATCGAACCCTTCGGGGAAGCCTCCTTTCTCGCCCGGTTTGGCGTTTTTCTGGGCCTGTTCCAGCTGGGCCATTATCTTCTCCATATCCGGCGGTGGCGCCACGGCCAGTCGGGTCTCGCCAATTACCTCGCCGGTCGGCGAATCCAGCCGGACTTCAATAAGGCCACCCGCGTTGCCTGCCTGCTGCGGAGCCGACGCTTCGAGTTCCAGTTGTTTGACATCGGTCAGATCGAAGCCCTTAAAGCCGATGTAGCCGCCGGGGTACGAAATCACATCCAGTCCTTTGCCGCCCATGCCTTTGGCTTTCAGTTCAACGCCTTTCACTACGGGGGCATCGGCGGCCATTACCTGCGGGCTGTGTAAAATGATGGTTTGTTCGGTCGTCTGCGCCGGAATGGCTTTCGCAGCGGCTCCCCGGTCGGTGTAAGCCGCCCGCACCAGAATAGAACCGTTGCCTTTGTCGCCCGCCGGAATTTTCGGCGAGTAGCTACCCTGCAGCGGCAACGTGCTCAGCGTCTTGTTATCAATGTGCAGAATGTAATCAACAATCTTGCCCGCTTCGGCGACTGACATAGCCGGGTGCGCGGGCATGTTGACCTCACCCCAGACACCACCGCCCCCGTTGCGGATCTTACTGATCAGCCGGTCCGGCGCACCCGCGTCGCCCTTATATTTGCTGGCAATCTCGGTAAACATCGGCCCGACCGACTTCGTATTCACCTGGTGGCAGACCTTACAGTCGCTGCGGGCAATCATGGTCTGCGCCACCGCGTATTGCGTCGAAGCATCTACGCTCCGCTGGCCCTGCACCACCTCGGCGTAGTCGAAACCGGCCGGGGTGTAATCAATGCTCATAGCTACCTGCGCCGGGGTGATTTTACCGCTGGTTAAGCTACCGTCTTCCTTGTCGGCCACCGCCACGGCGTACTGGATGGGCTGGTTGGGGAAGAAAAACGTCTTGTTGCCCGTCAGATTCACGGCTACCGTCGGCGGCTCATTCCCGGCGATGATTTTCACCGATTTGCGGTTGCTCGCGCCTTTGGGATCGGTCACCGTCAGGGTAGCGGTATAGACGCCCGGTTTGTCGAAGGTAACGGATGGGTTGGCCGTCGTGAACAGCCGGGGCGCGGCCCCGCCCGGTTGCGTTACTTTCCATTGGTATTTCAGCGCATCGCCGTCGTAATCTTTTGAGCCATCGGCGGACAGCGTCAGTTGCAGAGGCACCGTACCGCCCGTTTTGCTGGCCGAAGCCTGCACGACCGGTTTCCGATTACCCCCGTTGTACTCAACGCGCACCAGCCGGGAGTTATCGCTCCGGCGGAACCAGTTGCTGCCGTATTCCAGCACGTACAAATCGCCATCCGGACCGAACTTCATATCGATCGGCTCGACGGGATGATAGTTGGCGGCCACCCGTTCCATGGATTGGTAATCGCCGTTTTTGTCCATTGTAATGGCCATAATCCAGCCCCGCGAGAAATCAGTCGCCAGCCATTTGCCTTCGTAATAAGCAGGCCAGGGCCGTTTAGCGCCTTTAAAATCGGCTTGGCGATAGATCGGTCCACCCGTCGCACTGCGGGCGCCCGAGCCCACCAGCGGAAACTTCTCGGAAACACCGTAGGGGTAATAAATAAACGACGGCGCCACCGGGGGCAACTCAGTCAGACCCGTGTTGTTGGGGGAGTTGTTAACGGGCTTGTTGGGATCTTTTTTGTCCAGCGGTTTATTGTTGGCGTAGTCGTAAACCGGAAACGCCTGCCGATCCCCAACAAACCAGGGCCAGCCAAAGTTACCCGCCTTCCGGGCCTGATTAATTTCATCGTAGCCGCGAGGGCCAATCTCGGTGTCTTCGTTGGCATCGGGACCCACCTCGCCCCAGTAGATATAACCGGTCTGACTGTCCAGCGAAATGCGCCAGGGGTTGCGGTGCCCCATCGTGTAGATTTCCGGGCGGGTTTTCGGGGTTCCTTTCGGAAACAGGTTGCCTTCAGGAATGGTGTAGGTGCCGTTGGCTTCGGGATGGATGCGCAGAATCTTGCCGCGCAAATCATTCGTGTTACCGGCATGACCCTGGTCATCCCAGCTGCTGCGCTCCGGCCGTTCGTCGGTCTGGGCGGCCTGCTGATTGCCCGTGTTGTTCCCCACGGTCAGGTACAGGTTACCCGCCCGGTCCCAGGTCATACCCCCGCCGGTATGGCAGCAGACTTCGCGCTGGGTGGGCACTTCCAGCACCACTTTTTTCGAGCTTTCCACCAGTTTATCATCCCGTAACTCCCAGCGGGTCAGGATGTGCTTTTTCTCGGTGGGATGGGCGTAATACAGGTAAACCCAGTGATTCTGGGCGAAATTCGGATCCAGCGACATGCCGATAAGCCCTTCTTCGGCTTCGGACACTTTGCCATCCTTGCTGGTGTACGAGGTATTTACGGGAATCTGGGCAATCACGTCCACCGTTTTAGTAGTGGGGTCATACTTCTTGAATGCCCCTTTCCGTTCGATGATGTAAGCCGTTCCGTCCTTGAGGACTTCAAAGGCCATCGGTTCGTTCAGGTCTTCGGCCACCACCACCGGTGTAAACCGGCTTTCGTCCGGCTTCTGTTGCGAATTGTCCTGCAGCGTAAAGGAAGCCAACCCAAGTACCAGGCTTACTCGCCCCAAAAATCGGAGCGGATAACCCAGCATTTGTCTACCTACTGTAGCGTTATTCATGAAAATTTAAGCGGGAAGAAACAGCTTCTGTCTGGTTAGTAATCAATCAATTCAATTGTATCAATTAGATACAATACTACTTGAACCTCTTAGCTATTCCAAACTTTTTCTTACTTTTAGTCAAATTTTAATGAATCAATGCTCTTCACGAGTCTAAAGGACGTTGTCAACAACGGTCCGAATTTTTTGCCGCAGCTTTCCATTGATTGTGTCATTTTTGGGTACCATGCCAATCAGCTCAAGGTACTGCTGTGCCAATTGCTGCATTCGGATCAGTACGCGCTGCCGGGTGGCTTTATTGGTCTGCAGGAGGATATTGGCGACGCGGCCAAACGCATTTTAGCCGAGCGGACGGGGCTGACCCAGATTTATCTGGAACAGTTTGGGACTTTTGGCCAGCCCCAGCGCACCGACCGGCAGACGCACCAGCGCACCCTCGAAGCCTGTGGCATTCCCTACGGCCCGGACCTCTGGCTCCTGAAGCGCTTTGTATCGATCGGTTATTATGCCCTGGTCGACTACCAGAAAGTCGTTCCAACGCCGGATGTGTTTTCGGGCAGTTGCGCCTGGCACGACAGCCACGCCCTGCCGCCCCTGCTGTTCGACCATGCGGCCATGATTGAGAAGGCCCTGGACATGCTCCGGCTGATGCTCGACCATAAACTGGTGGGGTTCAATCTGCTGCCCGACACCTTTACGATGGGCGAACTGCAGGGCGTGTACGAGACGATCCTGAACCAGAAACTGCAGCGGACAAACTTTCAGCGCAAAATGCTTAGCCTGGGGATTCTCGAACGGGTAGAGAAAAAATACGGTGGCGGCTCCCACAAAGCGCCTTATCTGTACCGGTTTGACACAAAAACGACCCCATCTTAGGGTGGTTCCCAGCCCCGGCAATGGCCCAAATCAAGCTTCTTTTAGTAGCTTTGTTACTTAATTTTCGCAAGCATCCATGAGAATACTTTTTCTGCTACAAGCCTTTCTCCTTTTACTGCCCCTGGCAGGCCGAAGCGCCCCAACTGACACCCACATTACGGTCGAGACGCAGCGCACCGCGCTGGTCATCCGCGTCAACAAAGACGGCGATCCGACGGTGGTGCACCTGGGCCGACGGCTTCAGAGCGCGGCCGAATACGCGTCCATTCCCAACAACGGCAAACGGGCGGAAGATTACACCGGCATTTACAATTCGGCCTACACCCCGGCCGGAGGCCGGAACCTGCTCGAACCGGCCATCCAGGTTACCCACGCCGATGGCAACCCGTCGCTGGACCTCAAGTATGTCCGGCACGAAACGGCCAATGTGTCCGACGGCGTGGTGCTGACCACCGTTTACCTGAAAGATCCGCAGTATCCTTTCGAGGTAAACCTGTTCTACAAAGCCTACCAGAAAGAGGACGTCATTGAGCAGTGGTCGAGCATCCGGCACACGGAGAAAAAGCCCGTTCGGATGCAGAAATACGCGTCGGCGAACCTTTACATTCCGGCCAAAAACTACTACCTGACCCACTTCCACGGCGACTGGGCGCACGAAATGAAGCCCGAAGAAGTTCAGCTGACGGCGGGTCTGAAGATCGTCGATACCAAGCTGGGCACCCGCGCCGACCTGTTCCAGGCCCCTTCTTTTCTGCTCGCGATGAATGAGCCCGCGCAGGAAGACAACGGCGAGGTGCTGGCCGGTACGCTGGCGTGGTCGGGCAACTACCAGCTGGCCTTTGAGGTCGACCCGCTGCAGAACCTGCGCGTGATCCCGGGCATCAACCCGTATGCGTCGGAGTACGTGCTGGCACCCGGCAAGGAGTTGGTTACGCCGGCTTTTCTGTTCACCTATTCGACGACCGGCACCGGCACGGCCAGCCGCAATATGCAGCGCTGGGCGCGGAAACACCGCATTCCGGACGGCGAAGGCAACCGGCTAACGCTGCTCAACAACTGGGAAGCGACGTATTTCGGTTTCAACGAGGAAAAGCTGACGGCCCTGTTTCAGGATGGCAAAAAGCTCGGCGTGGACTTGTTCCTGCTCGACGACGGCTGGTTCGGCAATAAATACCCCCGCAACAACGACCACACGAGTCTGGGCGACTGGCAGGAGAACAAAACCAAACTGCCGCACGGCCTGGGTTATTTGGTTAAGCAGGCCGAAAGCACCGGTATTCGATTTGGTATCTGGGTCGAACCCGAGATGGTCAGCCCTAAAAGCGAACTCTACGAAAAGCATCCGGACTGGGTGCTCAAGCTGCCCAACCGCTCCGAATATTACTTCCGCAACCAGCTGGTGCTGGATCTGTCCAACCCGCAGGTGCAGGAGTTTGTCTACGGTGTTGTGGACGGCATCATGACGAAGAACCCGACGCTGAACTACATCAAGTGGGATTGTAACGCCGTTATTTACAACGCGTTTTCGGCAACCATCGGCAACCAGTCCAACCTCTACGTCGACTACGTGCAGGGCCTGTACAAGGTAATGGAACGGCTGCGGACCAAGTATCCCAAACTGCCCATGATGCTTTGCTCCGGCGGGGGTGGCCGGGTGGATTACGGCGCTCTGCGGTACTTTACCGAATACTGGCCGAGCGACAACACCGATCCAATGGAACGCATCTTTATCCAGTGGAACTACTCGTATTTTTTTCCGTCCATTGCCAGTTGTAACCATATCACTGACTGGGGCAAACAACCCATTAAATTCCGCACGGATGTCGCCATGATGGGCAAAATGGGTTACGACATTGTGGTCAGCAAACTGGACGAAAAGGAACTGGCCTTCAGTCAGCAGGCCCTTAAAACCTACGACCGGCTGAAGGACGTTATCTGGCATGGTGATCAGTATCGGCTGGTCGCGCCCCAGAAAAATGATCTGGCCTCCCTGATGTACGTCAGCGACCGGCAGGACAAGGCGGTCTGGTTTTCGTACCTGGTCAGCAACCGCTACGGATCCGGCAGTCAGGCATTGGTCCGGCTGAAAGGCCTGAATCCGGCCAAAAAATACCGGATTCAGGAGCTGAACGTATATCCGGGTACGAACTCGGCCATCAACCAGAATACGGCGGTTTACTCCGGCGATTACCTGATGACGGTTGGCTTTAACCCGAACGTGAGCACCAGCCGCACGAGCGTCGTTCTGGAAATAACGGAAAGCAACTAAGCGTCCGATAGTTAGGTATTGAAAAGGCCCCGGATCACCTGATCCGGGGCCTTTTTTTGGGTTCGGCCCCCGCAAACGTTTGCGTAGAATTTCAAACGTTTGCGTTAACCGGACACGATTAAAAACATCCGGGATTTACCTTACTTAAGTAATAACAACTATAGACTACGCGCAAAGCCTATTTTTTTCATTTACCTATGCCTATGAAGAACCGTTTAAAAGTAAGAATCAGGCAATCTCTTTGCTGGAGTACCGTCCTGCCCTGTCTACTCCTGTCCGGCGGCCCCCAGGCGCTGGCCTACAACCCAACACCGCTTGAAGCATCCCGAGCCATCAGCGCCCTCCAGGACATTGACATTACCGGTAGAGTGACCGGCGCCGGTGGTACGGAAGGGCTGCCGGGCGTCAACGTCGTGCTGGAAGGTTCACAGATCGGAACCACCACGGATATCAATGGCGACTACAAACTCCGGGTTCCGTCCAATGGCACACTGGTCTTTAGTTACGTCGGCTACCTGAGTCAGCGCGTACCGGTCAACAATCAATCGGCAATCAACGTCAGTCTGACGGCCGACACCAAGACGCTGGGCGAAGTCGTCGTCGTTGGGTACGGTACGCAGTCCCGGAAAAACCTGACCAGTGCCATTACCACCATTAAGCCCGGCGACCTCAACCGCGGCCCCATCAGCGACGTGGGCCAATTGCTGCAGGGTAAAGTACCGGGTCTGAACATTTCGACCAGCGGGGACCCCAACCGCCCGGCCGCCGTGGTCCTGCGCGGAGCCTCAACCATCAACAGTTCGCAGGGACCGTTTTACGTCATTGACGGGGTGCCTGGTGCCGACATCTCCATCCTGGCCCCCGACGATATTGCCTCGATTGACGTGCTGAAAGATGCGGCTGCGACGGCTATTTACGGAAACCGCGCGGCCAACGGGGTTATCCTGGTGACGACCAAACGCGGCAAGAAAGGCCAGGCTCAGATTGCCTACAGCGGCTACGTGGGCGTCGAAAAAGTATCCCGCCGGCTGGACATGATGGACGCCGGCGAACTGCGGGCCTTCCTGACCCAGAACAACCTGTCGTTTTCCCCCAGCGACGACAAAGGCGCCAACACCAACTGGCAGACTTCGGTCGAGCGCAAGGCGGCCATTGCCCACAACCACAACCTCTCGGTCAGTGGCGGTACCGAGCACAGCACCTACAGCGCCAGTCTGAACTACCTGAACCGCGAAGGGGTGATTGAACCCAGCTCCCTGAACCGGGTGATTGCCCGACTGGCGATTGATCAGTACGCCTTCAACGATAAAGTAAAATTCGGGCTGGTGGTTACCAACTCCAACAGCAACGCCAACAACGTGCCTCTGCGGAACAGCGTATTGCAGCAGATGGTCAACCACCTGCCGGTCTCGCCGATCAAAAATCCGGACGGAACTTATTTCGAGAACTTTATCAATACGGGCTATTTCAACCCCGTGGCGATGGTTAATCACGCCAAGGACAACACCAAAACCAATAACCTCGTCGGCGCTTTCACGACGCACGTCAGTCTTCCCTTCGGTCTATCGTATGACCTGAACCTGTCGTACCAGAACACCAACATTCTGCATGGCGAGTTCTACGACAGCTACTATTCCCAGTACAACAGCGCCAATTTTTACAACAACCCCGATCCTCCGCTGACCAAAACGCTGGTCAACTTTGGCACCAATGGGTCGGCGCTGCGCAGTTCCTATCAGAATACGTTCAAAGTGCTGGAAACCTTTTTAACGTGGAACAAAGAGTTCGGGCCGCATTCGATCAACGCGGTACTGGGTTATTCGTGGCAGGGCACTACGTCAGGCGACGGCTTCCAGGCTTCGAGTACCAATTTCCCGGTTGATAATATCGGCTATAACAACCTGGCGCTGAGTAACCCTTACGCCATTTCGTCGTACCGGGTCAATTTCGGGGCGGATGGAGTCTATCAGGAAACGCGGCTGATCTCGGATTTTGCCCGTCTGAACTACAATTACAATGATAAGTATTTGGTGCAGGCTTCGGTCCGGCGCGATGGTAGCTCGGTGTTTGGGGCCAATCACCAGTGGGGCTATTTCCCGGCCGTTGGGGTCGCGTGGCGGATCAATCAGGAAGGCTTCATGAAGAATCAGAACTTCTTTAACGATCTGAAGTTAAGAGCCAGCTACGGCGTAACGGGTAACTCGTCGGGCTTCAACGCCTACACCGCTCAGGTGATTTCGGGTAGCCTCGGAACGTACTATTACAACGGCGTGCAAACCGCAGCCTACGGGCCTACGCAGGCGGCCAATCCCGATCTGCAGTGGGAAAAAACGGCCACCGGCAACATCGGTCTGGACTTCACTATCCTCAAAGGTTACCTGAACGGTACGGTGGAAGTATACGATAAAAACACGACCGGGATGATCTACTCGTACCGCGTTAACCCCGTTCTGGTGCCCATCGGCAGCATTATCGCCAACGGCGGCAGCATGAACAACCGGGGCATTGAACTGAGCCTGAGCTCAACGCCGGTGCAGACGGCCAACTTCAGCTGGAGTACGGGCATCAACCTGGCGCACAACCGGAACGAGATTACCAGCCTGACCAACCCGCTCTTCGTGGGGGGTGACTCAACCCGCATCACGCAGCCGGACGGAGCCGGACAAACGGGCAGTACGCTCCAGATTCTGAAAGCCGGCAAACCGCTGGGTCAGTTCTTTACGCTGCAGTACGCCGGAAAGAATGCACAGGGCGTTTCACAGTATGTCAACGCGCGGGGTGAATTAACGACCTCGCCCGCTATCGGCGCTGACTACCGCTACGCGGGCAATCCGCAGCCAAAGCTGCTGCTCGGCTGGACCAACAACCTGCGCTACAAAAACTTCGACCTGAACGTGTTCTTCCGGGGTGTTTTCGGCAACAAGATTTTCAACGTCACCCGCGCCGATCTGTTCCGGCCCAGCACGGCTCAGTACACCAATATTCTGCGGGAAGTGGCCAACGAACCAATCAACGATGTTAATGCTTACCGGTACTCGACCCGCTTTATCGAAAGTGGCAGCTACCTGCGGTTGGACAACGCGACGCTGGGCTATAACTTCAAGAACCTGAGCCAGTACGTTCGTTCGGTTCGGGTGTATACCTCGGTCAACAACGCGTTTGTGCTGACCAAATACAAGGGAATCGATCCGGAAATCAATCAGGGTGGCCTGGCACCGGGGGTTGACGCCAATAACTTCTACCCGAAAACCCGTACGATACTCGTTGGTGTCAACGTGTCATTCTGAGAACCCTAATCTGTCTTTTCATGAAAAAAATTATAACCACCAGTACCTTCTTCGGCTTATTGATGTACCTGGTATCGGCCTGCCACGACATCAACGTTCCGGTCAGCACCGAACTAACTCCCGAAATCTTTCCCCAGACGCCAACCCAGTTTATTCAGGCTTCGGGGCCGCCGTATGCGGCCCTGCGGGGTAGTTTTGCGCTCGACTACTTTTTTCTGCAGACGCTGACCACGGACGAGGCCATTCTGCCCGCCCGGGGCGGCAACTGGTATGACAACCAGAATTATCTGATGCTCCATTACCACTCCTGGACTCAGGATCAAGGGGCCGTCAATGGCTGCTGGACCTGGCTTTCGACCGTTATCGGCACGACCAATCAGGCGCTTTCCATCCTGGACAAAACCGTTCCCGCTTCATCGACGGATAAGCCAACCAACCTGGCCGAACTGAAAATGGTGCGGGCCCTGGCTTATTATATGATGATGGACCTCTACGGTAATGTCCCGATTGACACGACCTACGGCGATTACACGGCCCACCCCAACCTCCCCCGGACGCAGGTTTTTAACTTTATCGAGAAGGAAGTGAAGGCCGCGCTGCCCCACCTGAGCCGGGCCACGGGCCAGACCACGTACGGACGCGCCAACAGGTACACGGCATTTGCGCTGCTGGCCAAAATGTATTTGAACGCCGAATACTACACCGGCACGGCGCGTTATAACGACTGCGTGGCCGCCTGCGACAGTGTGATCAGTTCGGGGCTGTACGCCATCGAGCCGCGGGCTTCGTACCTCCAGATGTTCTACCCCAACAACGGGCCGCAGATGAAGGAGTTTATTTTCGCCATTCCCTACGACCCGGCCGCCACGCCCATGACGGGTACCAACGGTATGATGTACCGCGCCCGTTACGATGTGCCGCGTTCGGAAGCCAAAAAGTTCGGTTTGCCGTTCACACCCAGTGCCCCTGAAAGCACGCTGCCCGAATTCTACGCCCACTTCAACGATCCCAACGACGTTCGGAACGGCCAGTGGCTCACCGGCCTGCAGTACCTGAACGATGGCGTAACGCCCGTTACGGTCACCACCACCAAAAAAGGTTACGACCAGACCTATACCGGTTCGGATGGGGCAGCGCCTTACACGTATCAGGTCAACCTGACGCCCAATATTGTTTTGCGCCAGAATCCGGCCACCTTCGATGTGGGTAACGATGAAATTGCCTGGAACATGGGGTACCGCAACATCAAGTTTTACCCGGACAACACGTCGACTTCGCGGAATCAGAACAACGATGTGCCCGTTTTCCGGTATTCGGACATTATCCTGATGAAAGCCGAAGCTCTGCTGCGGGGTGGTACGCCAACGCTGGGCCAGACGGCGCTTAGCCTAGTCAACCAGCTGCGCGCCAACCGGACAACCTCAGCCGCGCTGACCAACGTAACGCTGGACGATTTATACGAAGAGCGGAGCCGCGAGTTTGCGTACGAAACCTGGCACCGCAACGACATGATCCGGTTTGGCAAATACGAAGAAAAGTGGGGCTTCAAAACCGACGCCAACCCGGCCCACCGGATCTTCCCGATTCCAAACAGTGCGTTTATCGTGAACAGTAACCTAACCCAAAATCCCGGTTATTAAGCACCCAGCTGCTTAAAACCCTTGTCAAGCCCTCTGAGCCCCGGTTCGGAGGGCTTACTTGTTTATCCGGAGGGACGACTCCCGGATAACCAGTTCGGCGGGCAGGGTGATGGTCTCCGGGGCCACTTCCTGCGTGACGTTCAGGTGACTGAGAAACAGCCGGGCAGCCTCGGACCCCGTTTGCCGCCCCGGTCGCGCGACGCTGGTCAGCGACGGGTAGGTGTACGCTGAGATGGGCGAATTGTCGAAGACAACCAGCGCAATGTCTTCCGGAATGCGTAAGCCCTTATCGTTGACCATCCGCATGGCCCCAATAGCGACTTGGTCATTGACGCCGAAAATCGCATCCGGTGGCGTTGGCAGATCGAGCAGATGCCGGGTCGGGGCGATGGCGCTTTCAATGCCGAAGTTGGTGTTAACAATCAGGCTTTCCTGAACGGGCATCTGGTGGTGGCGGAGACAGTCGAGGTATCCCTTAAACCGCAGCTCCGACACGGTCAGGCCGTTGGGGCCTTTCAGGTGCGCAATGCGCCGGCACCCCATGCGGATGAGGTGCTCCACGACGGCGTAGGCCCCGTGGTAATCATCGACCGTTACCCGGCTGGCCCCGAACCCTTCGTAGTCGCGGTCAATAAAAATAAGCGGGATGCGTCGCTGCGTCACCATCTCCAGGTGTTCGTAATACCCCGAGTCGTTGGCCTCCTGCGAAACCGACAGAAAAATGCCCTCCACCCGACTGGCCAGCAGCTTAGAGACATACTCGGCTTCCAGGCGGGCGCTCTCGTTGGTCACGCAGATGTCGAGCGTATAACCCAGCGGCTGCAGCGCCGAATGCAGCCCTTCAATCACCGATGATTCGTAATAATGACTGATGGTGGGCACGATAATGCCCAGCGAGCCCGTCATTTTATTCAGTAAACTCAGCGATACCTGGTTGCGCTGGTAGCCCACCTCCTGCGCGTAGGCCTGGATATTCCGGCGGGTTTGTTCGTTGATCGAATAATGATCATTGAGCGCCCGGGAAACCGTTGAGGGAGAGCACTTAAACTTCCGCGCAATATCTTTAATGGTAACGGGACGATTGGGACTCATGGGCTATACGATCTTCCGGTAAGGCTTCCTAATCACATACAGATCCTGCATATAACGAACGAAAGACCCGAAAGATACGACTTGTTTTCGTTCCCCGGCGAATAGGTTGTGCCCAACAAAAACGGCACCTGCTCCGTAAGAACAAGTGCCGTTTTATAAAGCGTCCACTGAGCGGTTAGTGCAGCGCACCGACCCCCGCCTGAGCGACGGTGTGATCGTCTTCAACCGTACTTCCCGACACGCCAATGGCGCCAATGACTTCATCGCCGTTCAGGATAGGAATACCGCCGGGGAACGTAATCAGCCCACCGTTGGAGTGTTCGATGTTATACAGCGGACCGCCGGGTTGCGACAGCTTGCCCAGTTCGCCGGTTGGCATGTCGAAAAAACGAGCCGTTTTGGCTTTCCGAATCGAGATGTCGAGCGAGCCCAGCCAGGCGCCATCCATCCGGACGAAAGCGGTCAGGTTGGCTCCGGCGTCCACAACGGCAATGTTCATTTTCAGGCCCAGTTCGCCTGCTTTTTGCTTGGCGGCTTCAACCGCTTTCTGGGCTTGTTCCAGCGTAATGCTCATGATTAAGAGTTGGTGACAGGGGTTTTGATAACAAAAGTCAATCTACATACGGCAGGCAAACTACTTTAGATTTAGCCGACTTGCTTTCATTCAAAAAAAGCTACGCCTATTGGTTGGCGTTAGTACCGGCTGTTCATCCGAACGAAGATTTCATCCAGCTCGGTCCGGGAGGCATTGCGGTTGGTTTCGGAAGTACCGTAGCCAATTTCCATCGCGCCTGACTGGAGGCCCTGCATCATGGCGTCCGCAAAATCATGCAGCCCCCACGTATGCAGACCAGCCCCGCCCAGGTCGGTGTTCACCGCGGGCGGCACAATTTCAATCACCCGGATTGGCGTGTCCCTTACCTGATGCCGCAACGACTGCGTAAAGGAATGAACCGCGGCCTTTGTCGCGCTGTAAATAGGCGCAAAAGCCGCCGGGGCAAACGCCAGTCCGGAAGAGACATTGACGATAGCGGGCTGATCCTTTTCCAGCAGGTGCGGAATAAACAAAATCGACAGGTGAATGGGCGCATCGACGTTGATGGCAATCTCCTGACGGTGTTCCTCCCAGCTATCTTCGTTGTTCACCAGCGACATCCGGCGCTGAATCCCCGCGTTATTAATTAATACGTTAACGTCGGGGGCCTCCTGTTTGACCCAGTTCAGTAAAGCAACGCGTTCCGACGCCTGCGCTACGTCACAGACGCGGGTCCGTATCTGCGGATGCCGCTCTTTGACTTCCTGTAACTTATCGGCTCTTCGCCCGCAAACAATAACCTGACTACCCGCCTGAAGAAACCGTTCGGCCAGCGCCAGACCAATTCCGGATGCCCCGCCCGTAATCAGGACGGTGTTGGTTGCACTATTCATTGACTAGCTCGTTAAAAATCCATTGATCTATGTAAGACCGCAAACGAGTCCATTTTGTTAATCCCAGCCGGAAAAGGGTACGGTTGTTTTTTTACTACCATTTCATTTTGATCACTTCCGAACCCGCCAGCAGGTAAGCGCCCGTTCCGTAAACCTCCCAGCTATCGGCGCTGAAATTGCGCCGGGGGTCGGCGCCGATGGGCTGCACCCAACCCACGCGGCCTTCGGGCGAAACGAGCGTGTTGAGCCCCTCCCAGGCTTTCCGCACCACTGGAGTGTATTTCTGTTTGTCCAGAACGCCCTGGTTGATGCCCCACGCCAGCGCATAGCAGAAAAAGCCGGTGCCGCTGCCTTCTCCCCCCGGGTACGAAGCAGGGTCGAGCAGACTGGCCCGCCAGAGCCCGTCAGCCTGCTGCAGCGTAATAACCCGCTCGGCCATCTGCTTGTAGAGGTCAACGTAAAACGACCGGTTGGGGTAATTTTTCGGCAATTCTTCCAGCAGCCGCACCAGACCGCCCATGACCCAGCCGTTGCCCCGCGACCAGAATATCTTTTGTCCGTTGGCTTCGCGCTTGCCCTCACCCTGCGCGTTGACGAGGTAGCTGGCATCCCGCGCAAACAGGTGTTCCTGCTGGTTGTAAAGCAGATCGTAGGTTTGCTTAAACAGCGAATCGTTACGCGAATAATAGGCAGGATCCTTAAGCGTCGTGCCCAGTTTAGCCAGGGTCGGCGGGGCCATGAACAGGGCGTCGCACCACCACCACAGAATGTCGTGATTGCGAACTTCCGCCCCCGGCACCGTCATTGCTTTTTTCACCGTGTCGACGGTAGCCGTCAGCATCCGGCGATCTTTTTTTATCCGGTACAGGTCGATGTACGTTTGGGAGATGGCAATGTCATCGGCGTGGTCGTAGCGCCGGCCGGTGTTCCAGCGGGTCCGTTCGCCCAGCGCCATCAGCGAATCCAGGATCACCTTTGATTTGGTGGTTTGGTAAGCCGCCGTCACGCCCGCGTAAAACGCGCCGTTGGTCCAGTCGGTCGGCGCGTGTTTGGGGTTCTGGAGTTGCCAGGCCGTTACTTTTTCCATCGTCGTTTTGATGTATTCTTTCCTGAATACGTCGGCGGGTGGAGTGGGTTTGGCGACGCTGATGAAGGTGGAGAGGGTTAGTGCGTAGAGCAGGACTCGTTTCATGGGTGGAGTTATTTCGCGAAGTTTAGCGGAGATGATGGGTGTTTAGCGAAGTTTTTCAGCGTTTGTACCGACAGGCGGTTTTGTCCGGTACGCGGTAGTAAGCCTTGTAGTTGGTTGCTTTGGGGTCCATGCAGCCTTTGAGGTTCAGCACTTCCACCTTCCGAAAATCAATGGGGTGGCTTTCGGCCTGGAGCGCGATGTAGCCTTCCCCCAGCAGTGTGCCGTCTTTTTTGATCCAGTCCTGGGGATTAGGAACGTGGGCCGATACAAAATCGTAGTCTTTGCTGACGTAGCCACCACCCACGCGCGGGTGTTCGTAAGTCAGCACGGTGTCGCCTTCCATGATGTGGTGAATGATCGAATCGCCCAGCACTACGGCCGTGATGGTTACCCATTGGTCGCCGTCGTAGGTTTTGGAACGCGATTCAATGCAATGTTCGGGGTTCACCTGACCGCCCGTTTCAACGATGGTGCCGGGCGTGCAGAGGTTGGCCGTCGTGCGCGGGCCGGTACCGAGGCCCCCCAGGGTCTGAATTTCCAGCGAAACCGGAAAATCCTGATCCCTGCCCATGCTCTTGGCCGACTGCGAATGAATCATTACGCCACTGTTCCGTACGTTCCAGGCCGCGCCCTCCGGGGTCTGCTTGCCGACAAAGCGGTACTCGAAGCGCAGTATATAATAGGAAAAAGGCTGGTTGTAGTAGATGTGGCCGTACTTGCCGTCGAACTTCTGGTACTGGTCGTAGGCGATGCGCAGCATCCCGTCTTCCACCCGGAAGGTATTTTTGTAGTTGTCATTCAGCGGCTGACCCGCAATTTTGATGTCCCAGTTCTGCAGGTTTTTACCGTTGAAGAGTTGCTGCCATTCTTCTTTTTTGGGATCGTTCTGGGCCAGAGTGGGCGGGCGACTGAGTGTCAGCAGTAAGCCGATGAGCGGAATAAAAGCCAATTTCATCCTTATCAGGGTAGCGAGGGTTTGCCTAATAAGGATGAATGGCGGTCGGGTCTACTCACATAGGCCCGTTTTAATGCAGCGAAGCGGTTATTAAACGGGTTTTCAGTCCTGATGAATCGTCTGCGTGCCTAAGGCAATCGCCAGCAGGTCCTCGGCAAAACCCAGCCATACGTCTTCAACGCCTTTTTCTTCATGCACCCATTTACGGAGGTAAAAGAACGCGTAGCTCCCCGCCACGGCCCCTACTCCACCCAGCACCGCGCCTAACTTCACGTCTTCCCGCTCGGCTTCCGACAGAACGGCTCCGCAGGTGGCACCTGAAACAATCCGGCCCACCAGACCCGCGGGTTCAATGCGGTCAGGCGCCTGGGGGAGTTTATCACCGACGATTTCGCCCAGCGCCATTACTTTGGTAACGTTCGCCGTGGTGGGAGAACGAAACAGGTGGAGCAACTGGCTATCCGTCTCCTTCGCCGGCTGGTGCGCTACATAATGACTAACAAAGGCAGGTGCCATGGCCCCCCGCATCCCCGCGAGAACACTTAGTTGAATTACTTTTAGGAATGTATTGATCATAACGTTGCTTGTCTTTTTGTTTTCTATAAACCTAAACGGCTAACCCGCAGGCTTTGAGCTACTGCAGCATGGAAGATAAATCGGACGCCCGGGTTGGATACGCGAAAAGCGTATTGGTCAGTACCTTAACGGGGATCCGCTGATTGATCGCCAGCGTCAGTATGTTAATCACCTCATCGCTCTCCGCCCCCAGCAGGTGTGCGCCCACAATCCGATCCGTAGCCGGATCAATCAGGATTTTGTAACCCGAAACCGGTTCGTTGATCCGCTTGGACGAGTACCAGTCCCGCGTTTCCGAGAAATTAACCTTTAAATCTTTTACCTTTTCCCGGGCGGCTTCTTCGCTGAGCCCGACGGCGGCCAGGGGCGGCAGCGTAAAGACGGTCGATGGTACGGCCGTATCCACGTAGGTTTGCTGGTTGCCATTCAGAATATTTGCCACCACAATATCCGCTTCCCACGAAGCCAGGGGCGTCAGGGGCAGGCCTTTCTCGGCGGCATCCCCGCAGGCATAAAGGGTTGGGTGAGCCACGCTTTGGAGATACTCATTGACCACCACGCCTTTCTTGCTGAACGGAACGCCGATTTTATCCAGATTCAGATCGCCTAAATCCGCCGGCCGCCCTGCAGCGTGAACCACCAGTCCGGTCCGGATGGACTCCTGTTTTCCGGCCTGCGCTACGTTGACGGTTAAGGAACCCGGGGCGCCTTCGACACCTTCGACTTTAGCTTCCAGCAAGACCCGGATGCCCAGCGCTTCGGTGGCTTTCAGCAGCAGCTTCACCAGATCGGGGTCAAAGCCTTCGAGCGGTAGTTTGCCCTGGTGCACAATGGTAACCTCCGACCCGGCCCGGGCGGCTATGTGCCCAAACTCAAAGGCGATGTAGCCCCCGCCCACCATGACGATCTGCTCCGGGAGCTGTTGGAGATCCAGGAAGCCCGTGCTGTCGGTCAGCAGTTCTTCGCCCGGAATGCCGAGGTGCGCCGGGTGAGCGCCGGTGGCAATAACAAAGTAATCGGCTTCCAGCTGCTGGCCGGCGACCTCAACGATGGTTGGAGAAACAAACGAAGCCACCCCGTGAAAAGCCGCAATCCCCGCTTCGGCAAAGCTTTTTTCGGTTCTTTCCGGAATCGGATCGGTAAAGGTCTTTTTAAACCGCATCAGGGCGGCCCAGTCAATTTTAGGTACGTCGGCAATTCCTTTGCCGCTCATCTGGGCCGAGCGGGCCACGATCTCGGCCGCCCCAACCAGTATTTTCTTGGGGTCACACCCGCGCTGGGAGCACGTACCGCCGAAGGGAAGTTTATCAATGATCGCTACTTTCTTGCCTGCTTTTTTCAATTGGTCGGCCGTACTTTTTCCGGCCGATCCGGTGCCGATCACTACGACATCAAATCTTTGCATGAACTCCAGGGGTTAAGTACTAGTTAAGTAACTAAAGAGTATAACTAACGGATTCGATAATCTGCTGTACCAGCGGGTTCTTTTTTCGTACGCTGGTCAGAAGTGCCCCATGACTACCCTTGAAACTGTCCTGATTCTGATGGCCATGCTGGCCGCGCTGTCTTCTGCCACGCAGAAACTCAGAATTCCTTATCCTATTATACTGGTCTTTGCGGGTCTGGTTATTGGCTTTATTCCCGTTATACCGGATATTCACCTGGATCCCGAACTGGTCTTCCTGATTTTTCTGCCGCCCTTGCTGTACGAGGCTGCGGGCAACGTTTCATGGCATGAGTTCAAAAAGTACCGGGGGCCTATTTCCCGGCTGTCGATCTGGCTTGTTTTCTTTACCACCACCGCGGTTGCCTTCACCGCCCACTATTTCATACCGCACTTCGACTGGCCGCTGGCGTTTGTGCTGGGCGCCATTGTGTCGCCACCCGATGCCGTGGCGGCAACGAGCGCGACCCGGGGGCTGGGCCTGCCCAAGCGGCTGCTTGCTGTTCTTGAGGGAGAAAGTCTGGTCAACGATGCCTCAGCCCTTATCGCCTACCGCTACGGCGTAGCTGCCGTACTGAGCGGTGGGTTTGTTTTTTGGCAGGCGGGTCTCCAGTTTTTCGTGGTTGCCGGCGGAGGAATCGCCATTGGTTTGGCAATTGGCTACGTCTTTACCCGCATTCATACTTATCTGCTCGACGATCCAACCATCGAGACAACACTGACGCTGCTGATACCGTTTGTGGCTTACCTACTGGCCGAACACGTAGGAACTTCCGGCGTTCTAGCCGTTGTTTCAACCGGCCTGTATGTATCCTGGCATTCGTACGAGATTTATTCGTCCCAGACCCGCATGCGTATCAACGGCTTCTGGAACATCCTGATTTTCCTGCTGAACGGGTTTGTGTTTATCCTGATTGGTTCCCAGTTACCCATCATTCTGCATAGCCTGAAAGGGTATTCGCTGCCGAGCCTGATTGGGTATGGGCTGCTTATCAGTTTTGCCGCCATTGCCGCCCGGATCATCTGGATTTTTCCGCTGGCTTACCTTACCGCCTTTTTTACGAGACGTAAAGCCGGCCGCGCGCCGAACGTCAATACCCGTGAATTATTCATTACGTCCTGGGCCGGCATGCGGGGAGTCGTTTCGCTGGCAACGGCGCTGGCGTTGCCCCTGCACATGAGCAACGGCACTCATTTTCCGCAGCGGAACGTGATTCTGTTTATCACCTTCATGGTCATTTTCGTCACGCTGGTGCTGCAGGGATTGACGCTTCCTTTCTTTGTTCGCTGGCTGAACGTGCGTGAGTCGGCCCGCAAGGCCGCCCAGGAAGAAAGAAAGGTTCGGCTGGCGCTCGCAACCGGCTCGATCGATTTTATCGAAGGCGAACTCTCGCTTACCCTGCTCGATCCGGTACTCAACGAACTAAAGGAGTCTTTCGAGCATCAGATCAACTACCTCAACGGTACCATTCGACTCGACGACCCTGTCCGGAAAGGCGACAACGCGTCTTCCGCAACGCTGTTCAAGCAGTACCTCGAAAGTGAAATCAAAATTATCACCTACCAGCGGGAGCGCATTATTCAATGGCACAAGGATGGCACCTACAGCGAAGAAGTAATCCGGAAGCTGGAAGAGGAGCTGGACATCCGGAACCTGAGTTTATTGACCGAACTCGAACGGCTGGCGGTGTAACGGGCGCTTAAAGTCCCTTGTGGGTGTCCCCTCCAGTGAGAGACCGTTTTTTTACGGCGATTTACCGTTAACTATAAAGTAGTCACTTTTCCCAACATTTACGGCTAATTAGAGGTCTATTAAGGGCGCTCGGTGGCGGTTTTGACCGTTTACTAAATTAATATATCTACATATATTTATTTTACATATCTTTACTCAGGTATATTTACATATACCCCATAGAGTTACCACCGTACGCTACACTTAATTTTTACCAGTCTGCATTCATTCGGATGCTGACTCATCCTAGTTATCACTTTATTCCCTGATTGAAGGGGTCCGGTTCTGCCGTGTTATATACATGGGTACAAAAAGTATACCAAAGTATAGATCCACTCCGGAACAGACACCGTTTCGTGTTGCATTAGCATTACCTAATCTCATTCATATTCACTTTAAAACGTTACTTCTATGAAGAAAATTTACTCAACTATCCTCCTGTTAATTTCTCTTTTTCCGGTGCAGCTCTGGGCTCAGTCCGGTGTAACAATTACCAGCCAGCCAGCCAATGTACCCATCTGTACCAAGAGCTATGTCCCCTCGATTTCTTTCTCGGTAGCCGCCACCGGGAGCGGTTTAAACTACCAGTGGCAGTCCCTCAACGGCAGCACCTGGAGTAACCTTCCCGACTCGAATTACACGGAGCGCATCGTCAGCGGAGCCAACACGGCCCAGCTGACGTTCGGACTGGGTATGTATATCCCCCTGACCGTACGCTGTTTGATTACTTCGGGCAATGGATCACCGGTTTATACCGAACCGGCATCGACGGTTCTGGCGGGTCGTCCGGTTATCCAGTCGGGCCCAACCGCGTCGCAAGCGGTTTGCCCGGGCGGCACGGTGACCTTATCGGCCAGTGCAACTGGGTACGATCTGAAGTATAAATGGCGCCGTTACGGCAGCTCTGACCCTATTTCGGGAACGGGTATCGATTCGCCAAATCTTACGCTGACCAATGTTCAATCGACGGCAAATGGTCTTTATTACGCAGAGATCAGTAACCTGTGCGGTACGATTTCAACCCCATACTATCAACTGACGGCCAGCCGACTGCCGGTTATCAGTCAGCAACCGCCGACCACTAAAGTCGTCAGTGCCTCCCAAACCAATTCACTTTGTGCTGTGGCCGACAACGGCGGTCAGGACATCAGCGGAATCAATTATTACACGCAGTGGGAAACGCGGGCCGACGCCAACGCAGCCTGGACCAACGTACCCGCCACCGTGGAAGGAAGCAGCGGAGGTCCTTATACGAGCGGCACCCACTGCCTGCCCAACCTGCCTGTTCTGACCAACGGCCAGCAGTACCGGCTGAAATTGTCCATCCAGGGTTGTTCGGACGTTCTGTACTCTGCCATTACGACGTTGCAAAACCAGACTGTCGTTACCATCACGACCCAGCCCACCAATCTGCAGGGCTGCGTCAACAGCAACAGCAGCTTCTCGGTGGCCGCTACGGGCGACGGTTTAAGCTACCTCTGGGAAACCAGAGCCAACACCTCATCAGCCTGGACAACCCTCACCGACGGCGCGAACGCCAGCGGAGCCAACACGGCCCAGGTGACCATCTTTGGCGCTCTGCAAACTAACGGCCGACAAGTGCGGGTTAAAGTTTCCGGCGGCAGTTCCAGCCTTTATTCCAATGCGGCAACGCTTTCGCTGAAAGGCCCTATCGTCTACACGCTGCACCCTGCTGACCTGGCGATCTGCCCCGGCGTAACGGCCCGATTCCAGACGGCCATCAATAACAACGGTGCGGGTACGGTGAACATCCGCTGGGAATACAACAACGGCACGGCCTGGGTACCGGCTACGGGTACGGGCTTTAGCGGAGGCAACACGGGTAATCTTTACGTTTCGGGGACTCAGCTGGTGAACGGTCGTCAGTTCCGGGTGGTCGCCAGCGCTGCGTCCTGCCCCAACGAAATTGCGTCCAACCCCGCCCTGCTGAAAGTGGATGCGGCTTATGCCCCAACCCTCACGGGCCTCGCGCCCGAGGTAGCGATCAAGAGCGGAACCACCGTGCAAACCATCCCCGTCTCGGCGACCGGCGGCAGTGGTTCCGCTCTTGATCG
>Ga0325400_1000977_pt1 | contig 22760 bp, 16 predicted proteins | sample PopdelMetagenome_2_FD_205662 | JGI IMG/M metagenome (GOLD analysis project Ga0325400, IMG submission 205662) | Populus deltoides microbial communities from Bellville, Georgia, United States - Xylem-PdKOR-R1 | ecosystem: Host-associated > Plants > Phyllosphere > Stem > Wood/Secondary xylem...
ATTCGCATTAACGCTTATGCAGAACGCGATCCTAAGTTGTTACCCTGGGCTTCTCTAGGTGTTGATGTTGTTCTTGAATCAACGGGTCGTTTTGTTGACGAAGCCGGCGCTGGACAGCACCTGCAGGCTGGAGCGAAAAAGGTAGTTATTTCAGCGCCCGCGAAAGGCAATATCCCTACTGTCGTTTTAGGCGTTAACGATGACACGCTGACCGGCGACGAAACAATCGTATCGAACGCATCCTGTACGACGAACTGTCTGGCCCCAATGGCTAAGGTTCTTGACGATACGTTCGGTATCGAAAAAGGATACATGACAACCATCCACGCTTACACCGCCGATCAGAACCTGCAGGATGCTCCGCACTCTGATTTACGTCGTGCTCGTGCGGCTGCTTTATCGATCGTTCCTACGTCAACGGGCGCTGCCAAGGCAGTAGGTTTAGTTCTTCCCCAGTTGAAAGGCAAACTGGATGGTAACGCAATGCGGGTACCTGTCCCCGATGGTTCAATCACGGACTTTACAGCTGTCCTGAAACGGGAAGCCACCGTTGACGAAATTAACAATGCCATCAAAGCAGCCTCAGAAGGTGCGATGAAAGGCATTATTGAGTACTGCACCGATGAGATTGTTTCAGCGGATATCGTTGGCAATCCACACTCCTGTATCTTCGATTCTAAACTGACGGCTGCGAGCGGTACGTTAGTGAAGATTGTAGGCTGGTACGATAACGAATATGGTTATTCAAGCCGCGTCGCTGATTTAATGGAAAAATTGGCGGAATCTACGAAATAAGCAACCGGAACAAGGCGGTCAGTTAGGCCGCCTTGTTGCATTGCAGGTATTTGATCGAAAATCCTTTTGCAAAAAAGATTTCTTCAAATCGGGTTTTGATGCCCATGTGAAGGTTGTTGAGCTCCGAGCCATACAGATCCCGGGTAGCGATAAGGTTGGAAAATCCATTCCGGGGCAGCATCTCAAGGCTGAATTCAAAGAAGTCCTCATTGTCCGTCTTTAAATGGAGGACACCCTTGTCCACTAAGATTGCCCGGTATAAATCCAGGAACCGAGGATGCGTCAATCGATTTTTTGCCTGCTGGATGCGGAGCTGCGGGTCCGGAAACGTAATCCAGATTTCAGCCACCTCATCTTTTACGAAAAAGTCGAGTAGCCGGTGAATATCCGTACGCAGAAAAGCGACGTTGGTTAACCCTTTTTCGAGAGCAAGGGTACTACCCCGCGCAATTCGATCGCCTTTTCGATCGATACCAATAAAATTCAGATGTGGGTAATGCTCCGCGAGCCCAACGGTATACTCGCCCTTACCGCACGCCAGCTCCAGAACAATTGGGTTGTTATTCCCGAAATAAGTTTCCCGCCAGTTTCCCTTAATGGTTGTGTATAATTCTTTCCCGGGTTCTAAGACGTTTTGATTAATTCGAATCTGCTCAAAACGAAACTGCTTCTTTCTTGCCACTTTATAATTGATTTAACTCAGCAACCACGTACGTACTCCCGGTAACGAGAATACAGTCTTCAACCTCGGCAACGGCAAGGGCCGCACCAAGAGCCTCATTGACAGAGATATACCTCTCTCCTACTAAACCTTTATCAGCGAACGCCTGCTGTAAGGAATCCGAATCAAGCGCCCGGGGAATATCGGGCTGGCAGAAGTAGTAACGGGCCTGCTGGGGAAATAAGCGAATGACTTTCGACAAATCCTTGTCCTTGACAAATCCCAGAACCAGATGTAATTGCCTGAAGGGAATTGATTCCAGCGATTCCAGCACACTGGTTAGACCCGGTTCATTATGGGCCGTATCGCAGATAACCAGGGGATGATTCTGAAGAATTTGCCAGCGGCCTTTTAAGCCGGTGAGCTGGGTTACCTGACGAAACCCTTTTGCAACGGCTGACCACGAAACAGGAAACTCCGCTTTAATAGCCTCTAAAAGCGCCAGAACCCCCGCCGTGTTCTTAACCTGGTAGCCGCCCAGCAGACCGATAACCAGCGTACCAACGAGTTGCCCCCTGGCATGAATCACCAGTGTCCGCCCGTCGGGTCCTGCCCCCTGATCGATTATGGTATACTGATCGGAGGCAAATACCAGATCACTGTTCGTCGCCCGGGCCCGTTCTTCAAATACCCCTTCCGTTACGGGATCTCTCTCACTAATGACCGCCGGCACACCCGGCTTGATAATCCCTGCTTTTTCGTAGGCAATCGCTTCCAGGGTGTCGCCCAGAATATCGCTGTGGTCCCAGCCAATGTTGGTGATTAATGAAGCAATCGGGGTGATAATATTGGTGGAATCCAGCCGACCGCCGAGACCCACCTCGATAACGGCCACGTCTACACCCTCCCGCGCGAAATAATCAAACGCCAGGGCTACGGTGATCTCAAAGAAGGATGGCTCTATTTCTTCGATAATTGCCCGATGCTGCGTCACAAAGGCCGCCACCGCATCTTCGCTAACCGGCGCGCCATCGACGCGTATTCGCTCCGGAAACGCCTTTAAATGGGGCGATGTATAAAGTCCGGTTTTATAACCCGCGGATTGAAGTACGGCGGCCAGCAAATGGGAAGAACTGCCCTTGCCGTTGGTTCCGCCGATGTGCAGGCAGGTTAAACGCTCCTGAGGATTGCCCAGGTAGTCACACAATCGGGTGATGTTACCCAAACCCGGTTTAATGGCTTTTGCCCCAACCCGGTGAAACACGGGTAACCGGGCGTATAAATAGTCAATGGCTTCCGAATACGTCATTCGGTAAAAGACCCACCCCTGTGGGATTACTTCGATTTAATAATAAATGTAATGGTACCGGTCGAGATAGGCGGTGTAGCGGATGATTTAGGCACCAGACGCACGCGCTGTACGGCCCGCTTGTAGACCTCAACCACGGCGGCACTGACGGTTGTTTCCAGAACCCGGACGTTCATAATATCCCCCCGGTCGTCCACTTTAAGCTGGAAAACGATCTTACCCGTTTCGTCGGAATCGTCGTTCACCTGCGGGCGGCTGCCTAATCCCCAGCCGGAAATATTCAGCGAAACGCCGGTACCCGTACCGCCGGGTGAGCCATAAAACTGCTTGGCGTTAATGTTTCCGTCGGGATTTCCTTTGTCGCCAACGCCGGAACGATCATCGCCGTTGTTGTTACCGCCAACACCGGCCCCTTTACCCACGGTACCGTTTGAACCCGATCCGCCCGACGAACGCTTAAACAGCGCATTCGGATCCACCTTGGGTTCAACCTTAGCCACGGGTTCGGCTTTCGGCGGAGCGGGCGTCGCCTTGGGTGCGGTCGCTTCCACTTTTTTGGGTTCAGCTTTTTCGGGAACCGTCACGGGACTTTCCTGCTTACTGGCAATCACCGGCTTTTCGGTAATCGTCTTGCTGGGCTTAGCCGACTCGACTTTAGGAACCGGGGCAACGGGCGTCTTCTCCACCCGTGAAGTCGTCGTTACTTTCGGATTCGGTTTATCTTCCGAGCGTTTAACGTCTTCGGTATTTTTGGAATCGTTCGCTTTATTGTAAGTCTGGATGTTGCCACTACCGATGCGGTCCGTACCAAAGTTCACTTCGACGTACTCAATCGGGGGCGGCTGCGGAATGGATTGCCACAAGCGAATATAAAGCAGCAGAAAGAAAAGCAGCGCACAAACCACGAATGAGCTAATCAGCGCAGTCATCCGATACTCGTTCTCATTTTCCAGGGCAATCCGGCTCATAAATTAATTAGTTTACCCAATAAACGGGAAAATAGCGGGTCGCTATTGTTTCTGACGACAAAAATAATGGGAAAGCGGCAAATACAAAAAGGCAACGATAAGCTGCCTTTTCATACGTGGATTCCGGTAAGCAATTAATTCATCTGACTCACCCAGGCATGCGAACCTGATTGCTGGCTAACGGCATCCAGGGCCGCCACTACTTCCTGGCGATCATTGGAACCCATTGCTGCCACCTTAACCAGTTCACCCCGTTTGGTAACCGGCAAAATAAAGGCCGTCTTAAAACCATGCCGACGCAGTTGCCGCAGTAATTTCCGGGCGTTCCGCTTGCTGGCAAAACTACCGGCAATGGCCACGTACTGCATTTTAGGGGCAACAGGAGCCGTTACCTGAGGTCGAACGACCGGCGCGGCTTTCACCTCAACCGGTTTTTCAGCCGGTGCTTCAGCAATCACCACGGGCTGGGCCACAGGGGAAGCTTCAATTGCAACGGGTGTATTGTCCACCGGTTTAGGTTCTTCTACCGACGCTGGCGTTTCGTGGGTAAACGAAATATCAAACGGATTCAAGCTGCTGGCGGCCTGACTCGGGGAACGCTGCACGGTCATGTAACTCATCAGACCGAGCGAGCCGACCAGCAAAAACGTAGCGGCCCAGGCCACATACGGTTTACGTTCGCTCTTGACTTCACTTTCGGTTTCAACACCCGCCCCGGCACTCTGACCAACGGGCAGGGCCAGTACAATCGCTTCAGCAGCCTCTTCGGCTTCCTCCGCGGAACTAACCAGACTAACGATGACGGGTTGCAGGCCGTAGGAGTCTCCCTGAAAGTTGTGCCGCAGTTCAGGATCAAACTGCAACCGGCCTTCTTCGTTGCCGGAAAAAAGACCAATGCCTTCCAGCGCATAACTGCCCGACTGACGCACCTGCTGCTTCAGATCGTCCGCAAAGGACCGAATACGGCCAAGTACTTCCTCACGGGTTAGGTCCTCGTGCAACACCATATAACTAATCAAAAGCCCGTCGTCCAGCTTCAGGGCTTCGTTGAAAGCGATCTTTTTACGCGGGGGCAAAAAGGTATTCGTGCTCTCGACAAACGTGGCCGGGACCGAATGCAGGATGAACCCACCTAGTTCGGGCACCACCAGACAGTCGTACTGAAACAATAGCTTTTTGAGGTATTCCGATACAGGTACCATGGATACTCGGTCGTTTTAGCGAATTGGCGTGTCAGAAAGAATAAGACAATCCTCCGAGAAAGTTAAGCCCTTGTTGCGGATAATACAAATAGCGCTGATAATTACGGCCTAAAATATTATTCAACGAAACAAACGCTGAAACCTGCTTGCCCAGGAAATAGTCAATTTTCAGATTCACATCCCAGATCGGCTGGAGCGTGAAAACCTGCCCCGTCACGAAGTTTTTGGCCTGAATTCCCTGGTAGTGATACAAGTCCGCGGTGATGAATAATTTCTTATCCACAATAAAGGAGTTCGACCACGAGCCCGTCACTTTGGGACGCGACCAGGCCGCTTCTATCCACGTCAGTTTATAATCGTAGAAATCCGCCCGCAGCGTCGACCGGAAGATTTCCTTGTACGTATAGCCTATCTGCCCGGATACCGTCAGGACATTTGAACGACCACTGTCGTAGACCACAAAGAACTTGGACGTATCGGGCCAGGTATTATTGAAGCCGTAGAAATTGCGGTAGCGCGCGTACGAGATTTTGCCTTCGTAGCTAAACCCACCCCCCAGATCGCCTTTGGTACCTCCGTAAATGTCCAGCGTCTTTTCCGTGTTTTTTAGAACAACGTCCTGCGCCAGCCAGCGGTTTTCGCTCAGGAAAGTACGCAGGGTATTCCGAACAATATCGCCGTCCACGCCGGCAAAGACGTGAATGTTACCCGCCGGTACCACATCGACATCCACGACCGGGAAGGCTTTTGTCTGATTGATGTTTAACCGCTGGTCCGACTGGTTAACAGCGTTAACCCCCGCCGTGAGCGTTAAAAATGAGGTTTTGTATTTGAACGTCGGCTTTACCCGGAACAGATTCCGGTTATCGACAAAGCTGCTTGTCCGCTTGGTTACGAACGCATCCGCGCCCACCAGCGCCACGATCTGATCCGTAATGCCTACTGATCCGGTGAAGTTAGTCCCCCAGTCCAGTTCGTTCGAACCGTAATAATCCCGCAGGGTCGTTAAGCCGGTCTTCAGCGAGTAATCGATGTTATTGGTTGGATCCACGTTTTCGATCCCGAGCCGAAACTGACCCGTCGTCAATCGCTGGCGAATGTCATCCCGGTTGATCTCCTGGGGACGACGATACCCGTAGAAGTAAAACTGATCGCGGTTGAAGAGCAGATCGGCCGATACCTTAAACGCGTTGGCCTGGTAGCTCCCGGCCAGTTTAAGCTTATTCTCACTAATGGCCGAATTCTTCCCATCGACTGGTCCCAGGGCCGACGACAGGTGCCGGAACGAACCATTGACCAGAAAATTATCCTGAACCTGCGTACTCCCGAAGGCTTCTCCGTAAAAGGTACCGTAGTTTCCGGCGCCGATCTTAACGAAGTTATTGAACTGCGGCTGCTGGTCAGCTCCGCCGGTCTGAATGGGCAGAGCCACCGGCGATACGCGGGGGTCGCCCACCGGCAGGGTCCGGTCCGTAAACTCGTAGGTCAGCTTTTTCTGCTCCGTCGATGGCTTAACGGACGGTATTTTGTTGAAAAGCCGGTTAGCCGGGGGCAGTTCGATCCGGCGACTTTTCTCGATGGTGATTTCCTGATTATCCACTTCCCCTTCCCGCACCGGCGGGGCTGCGGGCCGTTGGGGTTGCTGAGCCCAGGCGTCCGGGCTACCCAGCAGCAGCGAACCCGCTATGGTGGTAAGACCAATCGAACGAAGGACCGACGATGCGGACAGGGGCATAAAGGAACGGGGGGGTAATTGCATACGAATCTAAGCAGGTGATTAATTCCGGTTATCCAGCGCACTTAATTTTTGCTTGGCTTCCGAAACGATCTCTTGGTTATCCGAGTTTTCAATGATTGAATTCAAAACGGCTTTGGCCTGCGCAATTTCGTTCAGCCCAACGTTATCGTCGGCGATGAGAATAAACGCTTTTCCTTTCCAGTATTCAAACTGGGCAAAATCCGCATTAAAGCGCAGCAAGACGTCAATCGACTCTTTGTATTTTTTATTCCGGTACAGGACATCGCCCAGCCAGTAGTTAGCCTCCGCTCCGTGCTCGTCCTTGGCCAGGGCAATGGTTTTCTCAAATTCAGTGGTTGCGGCTTTGTAATCTCCTTTAGCGTACGCCACTTTACCCATAGCCAGCTGAGCACGGTTCTGCGCGCCCGGAACCACGTTCCCAAACGCCAGCACATCCCGGGCGTACGCCTGCGTCGAGTCATAACGACCCATGGCGTAATAGGTATCCATCAGACCCAGCGTAGCCGTCACCTGATCGTTTTTGTTTTTAGCCTGGGAAGCAACCGTCTGGTAGTTCCGAATCGCGCGGGGATAATTCTTCTGCTGCAACTCAATATCCGCGGCCCGTCCGGCAGCCCGGCTCACAAAATCCGATTTATTGTCGGCTATAACCAGGTAGTAGTAGCGCAGGGCGTTGGCCAGATCGTTGGACCGGTAATAAGCATCCGCCAGGTAATAGCGGGCTTCGTAGATCAGCGGACTGCCCGGATTGTCGTCAATAAACTGCACTAGGGCGTTGACTGCCTGCGGGTACTTCTCGTTGAAATATAAACTCTTGGCATTTTCGTACTCTACTTTCTGGACGTCGGTACTGCCGGGATTGGTTTTCTTATACTGAGAAAGCACGTCACTGAATTCCTCCGTACGTCCGGCATCGCTCAGCGCGTTTTGCAGACCTAGCAACGCACTCGGCGCGGACGTACTGCCGCCGTACTGCTGGAGAATGCGCTTGTAGTCCTGCGTGGCCTGCTCATAGATCTGCAGGTTTGAATAGGCCGTAGCCCGTTTCAGTAGAGCCGCGGAAATCAAATAGCTTTTGGGCTTGTCGTTAATCAACCGGCTAAAGCCCCGGATGGACGCCTGATAAGCGCCTTTCTCGAAATCAACGTTGGCCGCCTGAAACAGGGCGTCGTCCACATACCGGGAATTCGGATAATTCTTCAGTAACTGATCAAACTGCGCCTTGGCCTCCACGTCACGCTCCATAAAGGCGAAAATCAATCCTTTCTGATACGTCGCGTAATCCCGGTCGATCCGCCCCTGGGCGATTGACTGGTCGTAGTACCGCATGGCTTCGTTGTAGTTCTTGGTCGCAAAGTAACTATCGGCCACGCGTACCGTCGCGTCTTCGATCGCCTGCTTGTCGGACGAACCCGATTTGGTAATAAAGTCCCGGAAGCTGTTCAGCGCCTGGGTGTAATTCTTCTTATTGTAATAAGCGTATCCCAACGCGTACAGACTCTTGCCCTGCAGGTCCGCCGAGACAGTGTTGAGTCGCAATACCTGGTTGTAAAGCGGAATGGCCTCGTCGTATTTCTTCAGCGCTGAGTACGTTTCGGCTTTCCAGAACAGGGCACTGTTGCGCAGTTCATTGTCGGCCGGCGACTGCAGTGACTTATCGAAGTTAGCAATGGCCTGGGTATAGCGTTCGGCGTTAAAATCGTTGACGGCCTGATTGTAGGTGATCCGCTGGTACGACGCGTTGATTCGGGGCGTGCGGCGCTTCAGCCCTTCGATGTACGAAATTGCGGCCGTGTAATTATTGGATGTAAAGTACGCTTCGCTCAGTAACTCGTTCGACTCATTCTCGAATTTGCTATCCGGATACCGCCGGAGAAAATCCGTGAACTCTTTCACGGCATCGCTGCCCTTGCCTAAATCAAGCTGCAATTTGGCGTGGTTAAAGGCGGCTTCCTCCGCAATAGGCTTGTTGAACGGCAGTCGGGCGGCCTGATCAAAGGCATTCAGGGCGTAACTCGGGTTTTGCGTCTGCAGATAGCTTACGCCTAACCGGTACGACGAATACTGCGCGATGGTGTCTTTACCCGCCGACAGATTTTTCAGGGCCGGGATCGCGTTGTTATAATCGCCCGTCTTGAACAGCGCGTCACCGTAACGGAACTGAACCGGAGCGGGTACGCTGCGGCCTTTCGTGTTACTGTACTGCTTATAATATGGTATCGCCTTCGCGTAATCGACTTTTTTGTAAAGCACCTCCGCCGTAAACAGGGCCACCTCGCTCAGTTGCCCGGCATTGGCCCGGTTCCGCTGCAACAGGGGCTGGGCATAAGCCAGCAACTCATCGTACTGCCCCGCTTTGTACATCGACTGCACAATCCAGTTCGGAATGTCGTTCTGATACGCCGGATTTTTTTCAACGCGTCGGAAATCCGCGACGGCCTCTGAATAGTTGCCGTTGCGGAAGTTAATCACCCCGGCATAATACGAAGCCGCCGGCGCCTGCTCCAGGCCCGTGTCCTGCTTGATCTGGTTCAGCAGCGGCAGGGCCTGCTGAAAGTCCTGCTTGCTGTAGTAGGCCATCGCCAGCAGGTATTTGGTTTCGGCCTGCCGGTAATAATTCTGATTCTGCCGGATGGCTTTTTCCAGAAAGGAAATCGCCTTGTCAAAATCGCCTTTGTCGAAGTAGTACTTCCCCAGATCGCCGTACAGTTGCCCGGCCTTGGGGTGCTCGCTGTGGTTCTTCACGAAACGATCCACCTGCACCTCGGCCTCGGGGGCGTTCATGTACAGCCCCGTCAGGACAACGTAGTATTCGGCCGAAACCGCGTTTTGATCGTTGGTATTTAATAAGTTCTTTTTCTGCTCTAAGTACTGCGTAAATTCCTGGCGGGCGGCTGCGTAATTGTTCTTTTCGAACCACTCCATCCCACTCCGGTAATGGGCATCGGGTTCGGTATAACTCAACGTCCGTTGCGCCGTCGCCGATAAAGACCAGAATGAGCAGGAGACCAGTACCGATAGCCGGAATACATTTCCAAACAAGGTCGGATGCATAAGTTGCGGATAACAGATTTTCTTTAACGTCGTTACCTTATTACTTTTGTAAGACGCTTTATAAGCTTTTCTACCTTCAAAAAACGAAAGTACGTGCATTTCCGTATGAAAAAAAACGGGTGGTCCTTTTTATTCTGGCTGACTAGTCTCTGGATATTCACTCAACCGGCCTTTGGAACGCCGGAAACCGCTGAACAGCCGGCCCTAACCTACGTCTTATCCATGCCCCGGCCGCAGACGCATTATTTTGAGGTCGAGATGCGGATTTCGGGCGGAAACACGACGGCCCAAACCGGTTATGTCGACGTTAAAATGCCGGTCTGGACCCCGGGGTCTTATCTAATTCGGGAATACGCCAAAAATGTGGAAGGGTTCCGGGCTTCGGCGGGCGGGCAGGCCGTACGGTCGGAAAAAATCAGCAAGAATACCTGGCGCGTTTACAGCAATGCAGACCTGATTACGGTCACTTATAAAGTATACGCCTTTGAACTCAGCGTGCGGACGAGTTTTATCGACGAGTCCCACGGGTATCTGAACGGAGCCAGCGTCTTTATGTACGTTGATCCCCTGCGCAACCGCCCCCACCGGCTAATCATTGAGCCCTATGCCCCGTGGAAACAGGTTTCGACGGGGCTACCCGCCGTCGGTGGCCAAACGAAGACCTACGAAGCCCCGGATTACGACATTCTCGTCGACAGTCCGGTTGAAATCGGCAACCACCGGACGTTTTCCTTTACCGCTGCGGGCATTCCGCATACGGTCGCTTTATACGGCGATGGGCCCCTGGACGAGCAAAAAGTAGCGTCCGATATGAAAAAGGTGTGCGAAACGGCCACCACGGTCATCGGCGAACATCCCTGTTCCAGCTACACCTTTATTATTCACCAGACGCCCAACGGCGGGGGTGGGCTGGAACACCTCAATTCAACCACGCTCCAGGTAACGCGGGCGGCTTTCACGAATCCGGCGCTTTACACGGACTTTTTGAGCCTGGTCGCCCACGAGTATTTTCACCTTTGGAATGTAAAGCGAATTCGCCCCAAAGCGCTGGGACCGTTCGACTATGAGCGGGAAAATTACACGCACCTGCTGTGGGTTTCGGAAGGCATTACCTCGACCTACCAGACGTACCTGCTGCTGCGGGCGCGCGTTCTGTCGGCGGACGATTATCTTAAATCCTTCGCCAACGGGATATCCGGGATTGAAAATGATCCCGGCAACCGCGTGCAGTCGGTGGCCGAATCCAGCTGGGACGCCTGGATCAAATACTACCGCCCCAACGAGAACTCGACCAATAGCACCGTCTCGTATTACGAAAAAGGCAGCGTACTTGGCGGCCTCCTGAATCTGACGCTTATCGCCAGCACCAACGGCCGACAGAACCTCGACGATCTGATGCGGCTGCTGTACGCTACCTATTACAAAAAGCTGCACCGGGGATTTACCGACGAAGAGTTTCAGCAGGCCGCCGAACAGCTTGCGGGCCGCAAACTCGACCCGTTTTTCCGCTCCTACGTCTTCGGTACGGAAAAGATCGATTATCCTGCTTTACTGGCTCCGGTCGGCCTCCAGTTAGTCGATGCCAGCGGCAGCCGGCAGGATGCGTTCATTGGCGCGGCTACCCGCTATGCCGACGGGAAATTAACCGTGTCGGCCGTCCGGCGCGACTCGCCCGCCTGGAACGACGGCCTTAATGTCAACGACGAAATCCTGGCGATCAACAACGTCCGGGTAGGGAACGACCTTTTCAAAGCCGTAGCCGCCTACCAGCCCGGGGACACCATTGAGGTACTGGTCAACCGGGGTGGATCGCTTAAGAGACTGGCCGTTCGCTTAACAGGGAATCCGTTAGCCGCCTACCGAATTACAACCGTGGCCAATCCGACAGCGGAACAACGGGCATTACTGGCGAAGTGGCTTTACACCAGCAATCCGTGAGCTAACCGACATCGTGACGTTCGGCGCTGGCCGTGAAATCTTCGTGCATTTGCCGGAACCGCTCATTCACTTTAAGCAGGAAGGGTTCATCCAGAAGCGCGAGTACCTCGTCTTCCGAAGTAACGTCCATTTCGCTGATCTTATAGACTTGTTCGTAAAAATTCACTTCGATCTTGATGAGGTATTTGTTGTTCCAGTTGTATAAACCCACCCGAAAGTGGGGATGCGGAATATCACGTAAATAGCGCATTTTGATGTACTTAACAGTGTTAGATTTGAATACTATTGAACGAATGACAATAAAGAGCGCCGTTGACCGTAAAGCTTCTTTCTTCTCATGGCTGCTGATGATGGGCACCTTGCTGGCCTGTTCGAACAACAAACAGGAAGAAGCCAACCGTTTTTTTGACCGGGCCAACCGGATCTTTCAAACCGGCGAGTACCGCGAGTCCATTAAGTTTTATACGGAAGCCATTGAAAAAGATCCTGACTTTGCCGATGCCTTCAATAACCGGGGGCAGGCCCGCTACCGCATTGGTGACCGATCCGGAGCTCTGGAAGATTACAACACCGCCCTGCAAAAAGACCCTACATTCTGGCGGGCCTACTTCAATCGTTCGGAGGTAAAATTAGATGAAAACGATTTAAGTGGCAGCATCGCAGATCTAGAAAAGATTGAATCGATCTACAAAGATTCGTCCTTTTATTACGTTCGTCTGGGCGATGTCCGCATCCAGCAGAATAATGTTTCCGCAGCGATGGCGGCCTACGATCGGGCCATCCAGCTCCAGCCCCGCAACGCCCAGGCGCTAACCAACCGGGGTGTGATCTACTTTGGGCAAAAACAATACAGGGAAGCAAAAGCCGATTTTGAGCAAGCCATTCGACTGGACCCGAAACAGGACTTCGCCATGAATAATCTGGCGGTCATTCTAACGCAGGAAGGCCGGTACGGGGCGGCTGCCCCCCTCCTCGATAAAGCATTGGCGCTCCAGCCAACTCAGCCGTATTACCTCAACAATAAAGGCTACTTACTGCTGCAACAGGGGCAGTTGAAGGAAGCTCTGACCTTGATTCAGCATTCGCTGAAACTGGATGAGCACAACGGCTGGGCACACCGAAACCTGGGCCTTTACCACGTAAAAATGGGCCAGTTTGCGCCCGCTCTGACGGCCCTTCAGCAGGCCGAGAAAGAAGACCCAACCGTTGAAAACCTTTATTTCTACCTCGGTCAGGTTTATCAAAAAACGGGCGACAAAACCCGCGCCTGCCAGAGCTGGGCACGGGGCGAACAGATCGGCGATAACCTGGCTAAACAGCAACGGGCAAAGAACTGCCGGTGAATTGGCCGTAAAGCAATAACCGGTGGCACGACTTCAAGCCATGCCACCGGTTATTGCTTTGCTTTATTCTCGGAACGAGCAATTAAGAATTTGCGCCAAATGCTTCACTCAGCAGTTGCTTGAATTGCTGAAACTTCCCGGCATTGGTGATCCGATCGGTTTCGATTTCCAGCAGTCGGGCGCGATCGCCGGGCTGAAAAAAAGAAGCCAGGGCCGTTCCCAATTCGTCAAACTGGCCGCACCGCACATAGTCGATACCCGCATCCCGCGCCGTATTTTCTGCCGTCAGGGGCTGGGGCGTTTCAAAATACAATTCCAGTTCGGGCTGCCGGGCGGGTCCGTCGATCATTCGGAAAATACTGCCGCCATGATTGTTGAGCAGCACAATCCGCAGGTTAGCCGGCACGTAGGCATTCCACAGCGCGTTCCGGTCGTAAAAAAAGGCGACGTCCCCAATCAGAACGGTTACCAGTTTATCCGTTGCCAGAGCAGCCCCGACGGCCGTGCTCAGACAACCATCAATACCGCTCGTCCCCCGGTTGGCAAACACTTCCACCTCCTGACGCGCATCCAGCCCACAATAGTTGACGTAACGCACGGCCATACTATTGGCTACCTGCAACTGACTGCCAACCGGCAGGGCTTCGAGTACCCGCTGCACAGCCGCCCATTCGTGGAACGCCGTTTCGTCCCTTAAAAAAGGATCAAGCAAGCGATTGGCCTTTTGGTCGGCGGCCTGCCAGTTACGCTGGTAAGCATCGTCCGATTCGTTCTCCTCATGATGCACAAAGTGCTGGTAATCCAGATCATCGAACAGCTTATGAAAAAAGAGGGCCGGTTCGTAGGGGATCAGCGTCGTCAGCGATTGCAAAGGGTCCGAGAGGCCCCCCTGCGGTTGAATATGCCAGTGGTAGCGCGGCCGGTACTGGCGCAAAAACAGTTTAAGCTGTTTAGAAATAAACGACTGACCGCACGTAATCAGCAGTTCGGGCCGCAGGTCCTGTTTGAAAGCCTCGTTGGTGGTGTTCAGAAAACTGTCCTGAGCGGAGATAAACGCACCGTTGCGGCCCAGGTTGGAAATAACATCGCCCACGACGGGAATATGCCACTCCTCACTTAGTTTCGCCAGAACCCCCATCAGCCCCGGATCATAGACACCCTGCCCAACCGCAATCAACCTGCGGTCCGCCCTTTCCCATTCGTCCTGGAGCCGGTGCCAGGTCGCCGAAGGCAGGGTCAGCGCCGGTTCAAGCTGGTCGATCACCCGGACGGGGCCGTACTGAAAGGTTTCGCCGGCCGTTGGATAGAGCGGTTCGCGGAGTGGTACGTTAATGTGAACCGGACCACGGGGCTCGGCCCGGGTCAGGTTAATCGCTTCGTTGGTGACCCGCTCCACAAACCAATCGCTGTCGGAATGGGCCCGGTCGGCGGGTAATTCGAACGACCGTTTTACGTGTTTTCCGTAGATATCGGCCTGATAGATGGTCTGTCCATCCCATTGGTGGGTCCACTCCTTAGGTCGGTCGGCCGTCAGGATCAGCAGCGGAATGTGAGCGAAGAAGGCTTCCACGACTGCGGGCGCTAAATTATACACCGCGCTCCCTGAGGTACAAACCAGAATAACCGGTTGCCGAAGCTGCTGCGCCAGTCCTAACGCTATAAACCCCGCCGAACGCTCATCGGCAACTACGCGCGTGGTCATCTGGGGATGACGCGCCAGCGCCAGCGTCAGCGGAGCACTCCGGGAGCCCGGCGAAACCACGGCCTGCCGAACGCCTTTCTGCACACATAACTCAACGAGATTGAGGACCTGTTGATGAATCATTCCAGTTTATTTCTCTGCAAAGAAACGATTGTTCCACGAATAACAAGGCGACAATGGGCCATAAAAAAAGCCTCCTGTATGGGAGGCTTTTTTCTACATCCGGGCGGATTATCCCAGGTAAGTCTTTAACGCTTTGCTGCGGGAAGTATGCCGTAACCGCCGGATGGCTTTTTCTTTAATCTGACGCACGCGTTCGCGGGTCAGGTTAAATTTCTCGCCAATTTCTTCCAGCGTCATGGCGTGTTCGCCATTCAGACCGAAATAAAGCGTGATCACGTCGGCTTCGCGCTGCGTCAGCGTTGATAAAGCGCGTTGTACTTCTTTCCGAAGCGAATCATTGATCAGGCCCGAATCCGGCTTGTCTTCGCCATCGTTTTCCAGTACATCCAGCAGGCTGTTTTCTTCGCCCTGCACGAACGGCGCATCCATGGATACGTGACGACCCGAAATCTTCAGGGTGTCAACGACCTCGGCGGCTGAAATATCCAGCACGGCGGCCAATTCTTCCGGCGAAGGTTCCCGCTCGAATTTTTGCTCCAGATCGGAGAACGTCTTTGATATTTTATTCAGGGAGCCAACCCGGTTCAGCGGCAGGCGAACAATCCGGGATTGTTCGGCCAGAGCCTGCAGAATTGACTGACGAATCCACCAAACGGCGTACGAAATAAACTTGAAACCCCGGGTTTCGTCAAACCGCTGAGCTGCCTTAATCAAACCCAGGTTTCCTTCATTGATAAGGTCACCCAGGGATAAGCCCTGATTTTGGTATTGTTTGGCCACCGACACCACGAAACGCAGGTTGGCTTTGGTCAACAGATCCACTTTACCAATTTCCTGTAAGTACTTATCCAGCGATTGGCTCTCGCGGTTGGTAATTTGTTTTGAAATCTTTAGCTGTCTCATGTACGGAATACCGCTTTATTAGTACCGTTACGGCGACTATCCGCCGTAACGCCCGATTGTTAACGAAATCATTAGATGATTCTGTACACAAAAAAATAACAACTTAGGCCGGATTTTTGTTCACTGGTTTTGGCAGTAGAACTTTCCGCGAGAGACGGTATTTTCCGGTCTTTTTATCGATATCAATCAACTTTACCCGAACTTCTTCGCCTACCTCAAGTACCCCTTCCATTGTCTCCAGACGATCCCACTTGATCTCGGAAATATGCAATAATCCATCTTTACCCGGCAGGAATTCTACGAACGCCCCGAACGGCATGATCGTTTTTACTTTTCCGTCGTACACCTCACCGACTTCCGGTACGGCAACAATGCCCCGGATGCGGGCAACGGCTTTATCCATTCCCTCCTGATTGGTCGAGAAGATATTGACGAAACCGGCGTTATCTTTTTCCTCGATAACAATGGTGGTCCCGGATTCTTTCTGGATTTCCTGAACGACCTTGCCACCTGGCCCGATAACGGCCCCGATAAACTCGCGGTCGATCTTGATGGTGACGGCCCGCGGAGCGTGGGGTTTAAGTTCCGGACGGGGAGCCTCCAGCGTCTTGTTCATTTCATTCAGAATGTGCAGTCGACCGGCCTTTGCCTGGTTCAGGGCTTCCGCCATGACCTCGTAGGACAAACCGTCTACTTTCAGGTCCATCTGGCAGGCCGTGATCCCGTTGACTGTCCCGGTAACTTTAAAGTCCATATCCCCCAGGTGATCTTCGTCGCCCAGGATGTCGGACAGAACCGCGTATTTACCGGATTCATTATCGGTGATTAGCCCCATGGCGATACCGGCAACGGGCGCTTTGATGTTCACCCCGGCATCCATCAGCGCCAGCGTACCGGCGCAGACCGTTGCCATCGAGGACGACCCGTTTGATTCCAGAATGTCCGATACAATCCGAATGGTGTACGGATTTTCGGCTTCCGGCGGCAGCACCTTCTTCAGCGCGCGGTGCGCCAGGTTACCGTGCCCGATTTCCCGGCGTCCGGGTCCGCGGTTGGGTTTTACCTCACCCGTCGAGAAGCCCGGGAAGTTATAATGCAGCAGGAATTTGGAAAAACCCTGGAACATGGCCTGATCAATAATCTGCTCATCCATCTTCGTTCCCAGCGTGGCCGTCGTCAGCGACTGAGTTTCCCCGCGCGTAAACACGGCCGAACCGTGCGCCTGCGGCAAAAAGTTAACCTCACTGGTGATCTGACGGATTTCGTCGAGTTGACGACCATCGAGCCGGTAACGTTCGTCGAGTACCAGCCGGCGCGAAGCTTCCCACTGAACATCGTGGAAATACACTTTCGCTAGGGCCAGTTTCGCGGGGTCAACCGCTGTACCTTCGGGGAAAAGCGTTTGCTTAAATTCCTCAAAAACGGCTTTGAACGCTTCGCTGCGTACTTTTTTATTTTTATTGGCCAGCTTGGCTACTTCGTAAGTTTTGGCGTACGTTTGCTCACCAACCAGTTGACGCAGTTCTTCATCGTGCGTTTCGTGGCTGTATTGGCGCTTGGTTTCCTTACCGACTTTCGCTTCCAGTTCTTTCTGAGCCTGGCACTGGCCTTTAATCACTTCGTGGGCGGCTTTCAGCGCTTCAACGACTTCCTCTTCGGAACATTCGCTCATTTCGCCTTCCACCATACAGATATCTTTCTCGGTGGCACCCACGATCAGATCGAGGGTAGCCCGGCTCAGTTCCGAGGTGTTCGGATTGATCTTGTACTCACCGTCAATCTTGGCCACCCGCACTTCGGAGATGGGCCCGTTGAAGGGAATATCCGAAACGGCCAGGGCTGCCGAAGCCGCCAGGGCTGCCAGCGCGTCGGGCAACACTTCCTGATCGGCCGAGATCAGCGAGATCATTACCTGCGTATCGGCATGATAATCATCCGGGAAGATAGGGCGTAAGGCCCGGTCTACCAGACGGCTGATTAATACTTCGTGATCCGACAGTTTCCCTTCCCGGCGCTGAAAGCTGCCTGGAATTCGGCCTGCAGCCGCAAATTTCTCTTGATAGTCAACCGATAAAGGCAAAAAATCAGCGCCTTCTTTCCCTTCTTTGGCGGATACAACCGTTGCTAACAGCATCGTGTCGCCCAGACGAACCACAACCGCTCCGTCAGCCTGGCGAGCCAGCTTACCGGTTTCAATGGTGATGATCCGTCCGTCAGGAAGTGCCGTGGTTTGGGTAATTACTTGTTGTGACATACTACTTGTTGAAAATACGCTACCGCTGCTTCAGCACGGTCCGCCCCTTGCGGACCTGTTTTATCTACCTACGCTATTCCTACTCCGCGAATCCACGCCGGCCCCTTTTGGGCACAACGTTCTAAAAACGTAAACACGAAATCAGGGAACCCATTGAGGAGTTCCCTGATGCTGATGAGGCTACCGCCCTTATTTCCGCAGATTCAGTTCTGCAATGATGGCGCGGTAACGGCTAATATCTTTTCGTTGCAGATAATCCAGCAGGCGCCGGCGCTTTCCTACTAACTTCAGTAGACCCAGCCGGGTGCTATAATCATGCTTGTTGATTTTCAGATGCTCTGTTAGGTGACTAATCCGGTACGTAAACAGTGCAATCTGAGATTCGGCCGACCCAGTATCTTCCGGAGTTCGCTTAAGCCCCTGGGTAGCAAAGATTTCTTGCTTTTTTTCGGTGTTGATATACATCGTCAGACAGCTAAATAAATAAGTGTAAAAATAAAATTGAAGACAAAGGTACGGCTTTTCTCGTTACATCCGTCAGAAAAGAGCAGATTAATTTAAGCCGGAACGGCCGCCCGCTTTTCCGCCTGCCTCGCTTTGAACCGCTTTTTCACGCGCTCCCACCAAATCACATAGACATCTTTGTCGAAAAGCCGGGAATCGTTACGGGCCTGTTTCATCAGATAAAGTCCAATGGGCAGCAGAATCGCGTTGGCCATCCAGGCGCCCGCCGGTACCCAGATCAACCCGTCTTTGGCGTACTTATCGCCGATCAGCGTCAGGACGTAGAGCAGAATGAAAAAGATAATGGACACCAGGGCCGGTACCCCAAAGCCGCCTTTCTTGATGATGGCCCCCAGGGGCGCGCCGATCAGGAACATAATAAAGCAGGAAATCGCCTGCGTGAATTTATGGTGACTCTCCAGTTCGTAGCGGTACATGGATTTGGCTTTTTCGGCCAGGTAGGTCTGATTGGATTCCGCGTAGGAAAGCATGCTTTTGGCCTGCGCCTGGGCCATGCTGCGAATCTCCTCCTCAACCCGGGGCTGCCGGGGCCGCGCCAGTAACGAATCAATCCACTTGCCTGCGGTCACCGGTTTAGCGGCAATTGTGCTGTTGATGGGATGCGCCGGCTTGAACTGATAACTATAATACTGCTTCGAGGTCGTTGCCACACTCACTTTGGTACGTTTCAATTCTTTCTGCAGCGAATCCGTCAGGGCGGCCAGTTCACCCAGGTCTTTCATGTACTCATGGTATTCGAACTGCTGCTCATCGGTCCGCTTCAAGCCAAATGATTCGAGACTGATGATCAGCTTGTAGTGCTGAAACCCATTCCGCAGAAACTTGGCCAGCGGGGTTGTCGAGGGACTACTGGCGTAGGAGAAGCTACCGTTATCCGACTGTTCGGTATAGTCGTTGCCATTAAACAGCTCAAAAATCAGGTACTGTTTGTCGGGCGTGGTAAACATCCGGCCGGAATCCGCCAGAATGATCTCCCGGTTCCCCGTTTGCAGCCCGTTATCCTGGTGCTTATAAATCACCATTTTCTGGAGGGTCACCCCGTCCGGCATTTTTTTATCCACTTTGATGCTGTAACCGGGCAGGTCATTGTAGAAAATCCCTTCCTTCAGGTTCAGCGTCGCCTTGGCGGATTTAATGTCCCAGAGCAGACTGTACCCTTTTAGGTTGGCCCAGGGCGCCACTTTGTTGTTGAACCAGAACGAGAAAACAGCAATGCAGGCGGCAACCACTAAGACCGGCCGTAACGCCCGGGTCAGCGAAATACCCGCGCTTTTCAGGGCCGTCAGCTCAAAGAATTCGCCCAGGTTCCCGAACGTCATCAGGGACGACAACAGAATAGCCAGGGGCAGCGCTACCGGAATGGTAATCAGACTAAAGTAGAAGATGATCTTAGCAAAGACGATGAGGTCCACGTCTTTCGACACAAACTGATCGATGTAAAACATCATCAGTCGCATCAGGAAAATGAAAATAACGACGCTAAGCGTTAACAGGAAAGGCCCCCAGAAAGACTTTAATATGAGTTTGTCAATTTTCTTCATTGGTATCCGTGGTCACCAATAGCTCCTTCCATTGTAGCGCCCCAATAAAGGCTAGGCAAGGCTGGTGTGCTTAACTCCCCACAATCTCTTTTAGCTTTTCAATTAAACCGCTCCAGAGGGATTTAAGTTCGTCGGCATCGCCAACGGAGGAATAATCGGTAACCCGTAAAAAAGTCGACTGCGTTAACTCACTAACGTCGACCCGGAAATCAATGTAATTGTGATCGGCGGAATCGGCTCCGTTTAAAAAATCAAATCGGACGCTTTTGTTTTGCCGCACGGACACTTGTTTGGCCAGGTGGCTTTCGTTATCCCAGTAAAAATCGTAGGTGTGATCGGGGCGCACACTTACTTTGGTGGCAAACCATTGAGAGAGGCCCGAAGCAGTGCTGATATAGGGGAATAAAACTTTGGGGGAAGCCCTTAGTTCGTATTCGGCAATAAACTTATATTTCTCCATATCAGTGCAGTTAAGTAGAGGACCTAGAGCAAAGGTAGCAGAAAAATGATAGGATGATAAAAAAGTCACTTGCATGAATACTTTTTTTTCCTACTTTTGTGGCACGAAAGACGGCGGGGTAGCTCAGATGGTTAGAGCGTAGGATTCATAACCCTAAGGTCAGGGGTTCGATTCCCCTCCCCGCTACGAACTAACAGTTCCGAACAGGTCCAAAACCGCCCCTAAACAGGCGGTTTTTTCTGTTTTATACCCTTCAACCAGAACCTCACTACTTCCTTTCAGGCATCAAATCCCCCAAATAGGCTATCTTTCAGCATGCATCACCAGGAATTTGAACCGCCCCAGGCGCTACGGGATACCATCCAATGCTTTTGGTACGATCGGGTCGATCTCGGCCAAGGCCAGACCAGCTTTGCCGTACTGCCGGATAGCTACGCGGAAATCATCTTCCATTTCGGAAGCCCGTGTAGTAGTTTAACTCCAGAAGGCCCGCGGCCATTGCCCTCCCCCTTTCTGATGGGCCTGCTGGATCAGCCGGTGCTTTTTCACGCGGAGGCCGGGTTGGAAATCATTGGAATCCGGTGCTTTCCCTGGACGGTGTTCGATTTACTCGGTCTGCCAGCCGGGCGGGACGGCGTACAAACCTTCGAGCATCCGATCGCCCACCTGCAAACTCTTTTAGCCGCGTCCATTCAGGCGGGTCGGATCGAGGAAGCCATTGCGGGGGTAGAACAGTATTTTCTGGCGGCAAGCAAGGGAATCGCCCAAGATAGCCTGCTTGTCAAAGCGGGCGTCGCGATGCGGAAGGCGGCCGGCACCCTGCCCGTGAGCGGGGTAGCGGCCGCGGCTCACGCGACAGTCCGGACCCTGGAACGAAACTTCAAGCAGGCGGCCGGCCATACGGTGAAAGATGTGTCCGCCGTCATGCGCTTTGAGCAGGTCCGCAACCAGTTATTGATTCATCCGGATTCCAGCCTGGCCGGTTTAGCGCATGAACTGGGCTACACGGATCAATCCCACCTCAGCCGGGAATTCAAACGCTTTAGCGGCACGACCCCCGCGGCTTTCGCCCGAAAAGCAAAGAACGGACAGGTATAAGGATCGATTTTGTCGCGTTTGTACAAGCCTGCCAGGCGAGTCCTCCCGAATTTTGCCTCGTCATTAAACAAGGCAGAATCATGGTACTGAATCATAAAAAAGTCGCCGTTATCGGTGCCGGGCCAGTGGGCCTGACAATGGCCCGTTTACTCCAGCAACAAGGAATCGACGTAACCGTTTACGAAAGGGACAAAGACCCGCAGGCCCGAATCTGGGGGGGGACGCTCGACCTGCATCCCGCTTCCGGGCAAAAAGCCCTGCAGAAAGCAGGGCTGCTGGCCGATTATTTTGCCCTGGCCAAACCGATGGGCAGAACCGTGGCGGATCAACAGGGTAACGTGCTGTTCACCAAAAGACCGACCGCCGAAAACCAATACAATAGCCCGGAGATTAACCGAAACGATTTACGGAAGCTGCTGCTGGCCAGTTTAGCCGGCAATACCGTGGTCTGGGACCGCAAAGTAACCGGACTGGAAGAACGCGATGGCAAATGGCGGCTGCATTTCGAAAATAGCCCGGATGCAACGGCCGATTTGGTGATCGGGGCGAACGGCGGCCTGTCCCGGGTAAGAAGTTATGTTACGGATGCCCAGGTCGAAGATACCGGCACCTTTATTATTCAGGCGGAAGTGCCCCGACCGCAGCTAGAGTGCCCGGCATTCTACCAGCTGTGCGCCGGTACTATATTGATGAGCGCCTACCAGGGCACTTTATTGGTTGCCAATCCCGACAACAACGGGGCCTTAGCCTACGGTATAACGTTTAAAAGGCCGGACGAATGGGCCACGGGGGATGGACTGGACTTTCAGAATCCGGACCGTATCCGGACTTTTCTCGCTGAAAAATTCGCTGCCTGGGGGGAGCGCTACCAGGCGTTATTCCGGGCTACTTCTAATTTTGTGGGATTACCGACCCGAAAACTGCCGCTGGAGGAGCCCTGGAAAAGGGACCGCCCCCTGCCTATCACGCTCATTGGGGATGCCGCCCATCTAATGCCGCCCTTTGCCGGTCAGGGCGTAAACACCGGACTGCTGGACGCGTTGGTGTTAGCCGATACCCTAACCGACGAGAGCTACGAAACCCTGCCGGCTGCTATCCACGACTACGAACGGCAAATGGTCGCTT
>Ga0325400_1000978_pt1 | contig 22751 bp, 9 predicted proteins | sample PopdelMetagenome_2_FD_205662 | JGI IMG/M metagenome (GOLD analysis project Ga0325400, IMG submission 205662) | Populus deltoides microbial communities from Bellville, Georgia, United States - Xylem-PdKOR-R1 | ecosystem: Host-associated > Plants > Phyllosphere > Stem > Wood/Secondary xylem...
AATAACATAATTATTTCATACTACAATAAAATAATAACTATCTAAGCAATAGTTAAAAATTTCAAGAGTCAGGGTGTCGAACACCTACTTTAAGCCTGAGTGTGTTCTGCCACTCTCAATTGTTGTCTTCATTCAACAACCTCCTCTGTTCCATTAGGGACACAACTTATCATGAACATATCAAGTATCATAGGAATTCCATTCCAATTTCCTACTCAATTTATATTTTCAAGCCAATAATAAAGGAATTCATATGAGTAATGCACATCCTCAAAAATCCAAGCCTTTCATATACTCAAGTCATATTCATCCATTTCCAGACAACACGTAGCCAATATTTAAACACGTAAACCACATAAACACCCTTCATTTCTTTAACGTTTATCATTAGGCCAAAACACTCATGATGCAATGTATGAGTATTCCTTTATCTTTTTTGCATATTCTCATCTAATCACATACTTTCAATCATAATCTAACAATTTATAACTCATAAATTCAATTTAAATCTCTCCCCTATTTAACAATTCTATTTTAGTCAATCTTAGATATATACATACCCTCCCCCCTTTCATAACAAAAATCCACTCCTAATACAATTAAAACAAATGTTTAAACATCCCATAATACCATTTAACACAATTTATACATTTCCCTCTCACTTGGCCGAAACCTCATGGATTAATTCCATGAGTTTCCGCTTAATTTTTTTAATCAAATCATTTAAGCACATTATATAATTGTCATAACCTATTTTTGAGCTATTCCTAAATAATTTACCCTTTTTTCCTTCCCCATAAAAAAATAAATCATAATAGCAAGGAGATTGGCAACTCGGCAAAAACTGGCTAAAATGGATTTTAGATATAGAGGAAGGTCAAGCTGTAATTTTGGATGAATTGAGAGCTTAATTGTACCTCATTGTACCCAAGACTGAAGAAACAAATGAGATTCAAAGTCGAAAATAATGATTATTGGATGAATCTGTATAAAATTAAGTCTAAAGACATAATTGGATTTTTAATAGGCCAATTTTACTTACTTATGAGCCAAATTAAAAGTTTAATTGTATTTAAGAATTAATTTGGGTCCAATTAAAGGATTTAATTAGGTGCAATGACTTAATTATATTTTAAATGGGTCAAACTGATTTTATTAGGGACTTAATTGGTGAAAAAATAAGCTTGGGAACCCTTTTTGGGTTTAATTGTAAATATTAGAATTTTAGAGTATCAAATTTAATTTTAACAAGATAATTGGTTGAAATCAAGGGTAAAATTGAAGATAATTGAAAGTTTGGGGTTAATTAAAGGGTAATTGAAGAAATTCACAATGAATGACTAATTTGAAAAAGGCGTCGAACTTTAAGGACTTAATTGATTGTGATCAGGAGTGAAATTGAAGAAAATATAAAGTTTAATAGTTAATTGAGGGTCAATCTGTATAAATCAAAGACCAAGGACCAAAATGAAAAAGACGCTGAAATCTAGAGTTGACATTGAAGTTCAACGAGAGAAAAATTATATAAAATCAAAAGTTTGAGGTCAATTAACGGTGCAATTGAAAGAAATAAAAAGACGGGGGCCCAAATTGAACTTTGGCCAAACCTCTAAATTAAAACCCTAAAAAGTATAAAACAACATCGTGTTGAACAGTAAAAAAAAGAAGGAACAAACCAAATGACACGTCGTCTGGTTACTGCTTATCATCATCTTCTTTTTTCACCCTAAAAAGTTGTCCGGGTGGCTACTTTTCAAGAGAATTTAATGCTTCATCTCTTCACCAAATTTAACAAAACATACACCACCATGATAACCTGACATTTGAACATACCCCGGTATGGTTCTTTCCGGTTGAGTGACACCACAACGGCCGTGGTGCTGGCCGATAGTGACCAACTCATGTAACCTTAAACTACTAACTTTTGATAAACCATGATGACAAATTTGAGCCAAAAGTTTGGGGGGGGGGGGGAATCAGCCCCCCCTAGTTTTTCTCTTGCCATTGATGTTCATTCTCCTCTCTCTCTGCCATGTTTTTGGCCACCGCCACCTCAACACCGCCAACCAAGAGTGGACCAACCTTCTCAACAAACTTATCTGCTCATTGGTAATAGTGACAACCACCACCAACTTCCTCTTCTCCTTCTCCATCGCAGGTTTCTTATTCTTCAACAACCAACACCGGCCATCAATTCTTCCACCAGCATCTCTACCATCCTCACGTCGAACCTCCCAACACTAGCAACCAAGCAGCACTCCCTTGCCCAGGTAATCTTCTTACTCTCCTTCTCCCTACTACAGTCAGCCATTGCATGCAAAACGAGAATTTGTTTTGTATGAAGGAGGTAAGTATAATTAACATGGTTGCTGGGCTAGGCTAACAATAATGTGGGCTTGGGCTGAACCTGTTTTAGCCCAGCTCAGATGGCTGGGCCGGGTCCAACCCAACGCCAACTCCAAAAAAAAAGACATTGTTACGCTGCTAGTCCACCCAACCCGACTGAGTCAGGCTAGACCCATTTCTGCCCAGTCCGGATGGCTGGGTCGGGTCCAGCCCAACATACAATAATAATAAAAAAATAGTTTTTTTAAAGAAAAAAATAGTTTTTTTAAAGAAAAAAACATGAAAATTTTCAAATGGCATTTTAAAAATATTTGTGGGTTCCCTGCATATTTTCCCAATAATTTTGCATAATATTGGGTTGTATATTTACATTGTAAGATATAGATTCAATATTAAAAATAACTAGTTCTTAAAAAATTTCAAAACAAAATCAAAAAATTAAAAATTAAAAAAAAAATCATTTCAAAGAACAAAAAAATGTTTTGTTTTCTTATAGACGGCTGAATCCTAAAAGTTTTCCAAGCATATTTTCAAAAAAAATAAAAATAAAAAATTACAATTTTCTCATATTTTAAAATGTTAAATGGGTATCATAACCAATTTATAATTATCCGTTAGGGTTTGGTCAAAATATAAAAAATCCTTCACCAATCATCTTGTTCATTTTTATTTTTAAAGTGTTAAGACTTGGTTGTAGACTTTAGTATTTGGAGGTATAAAACTACACCATAAAGTATACCCTCAGATATTAAAAATACAAAAAAAATTGCAATGCTAAAATTTAGACTTTAGAGCAGTTAGGATTTAGCCCAACAAGATAGAGACTTCCTCACCAAGGGAGATCTGTCTTGAACCTTGGAAAAGACTAATGGGTAGAAACATGACCTAAGAAAACAATCAACCAACAATGCAGCTTACCTTAGGTAGGGTGCACTATAAGTGATGCGTCTTTTCCTTGCACAACCAATTCCTTACTCAGACTCTTGTATTCCATTAGGTTTCCAAGTTACCATAACACTAGGTGGTGACTCCTGAACTTTATAATCATAATCTTATGATTAAACCCAAAACCCCTTTTCACCAATATCTTAGGAGGCCAACTCGCCTTTCTCAATGCTTCATGGGGCATGACAATAATCACCATTTAACACAACTTTCATGGCAATTCAAAGCAACAACTCAAAAATCCTCCTATTATGACTTTAGTCGAATCTATCTAAAAGAAAGGCATGAATTTTCTTTTAAATTTCTTAACAATATCTCAGGAGGCAATGTCGCCTTTCTCAAAGCTTCATGGGGTACGACATAATCACCATTTAACACAACTTTCATGGCAATTCGAAGCAACAACTAAAAAATCCTCCTATTATGACTTTAGTCGAATCTATCCAAAAGAAAGGCATGAATTTTCTTTTAAATTTCTTAACAATCCTATCAAACTCAATCATTTAACATTTAGCCTAACACAATTCAATGCAATTATTACAACAATTACATCAACCAAATCAACCTCTCTTTTTTATAGTCTAGGCCAAAGCTTACCCTTTAAAGAGTCAAGGGTTCCTTTTTAAAATTTCATGTGATTAAAAGAGCATATATATAGTTTATATCAATCAACTTATAATTAATTCATTTCAATTAAGAATTTAAGCAACATCAAACCCTTTTCATATTATAGTTAACCAAATATGTGTTCAAAGGGAAACATGCTTTTCCTTTCAGGATTTTACCTAATTCTACATTACTCATTAATTTTCTATGCCCAAGAACATAACTCATGACAAGTTTAGCATCAATAACTCACCATCCAATCAAACACTAAGTTTAACCATAAATTCATAAACTAACATTCATGAAAATCATGTAAGAACTCATTAAAGCTAAAAAAAAAAGGTTTATCATCACTTACCCACATCAAACCAAGGAGAAATTCCAAGGTTTCCAACTTTCTTCTTATTCTCCCTCTTAAAACTTTTGTTTCTCTTTCTAGCTGCCACTTTCTCTCTATTATTTCTTATAAACCCTTGCCAATAGATCCTTCCTTTCACTCTTTTCTTCCATCATTTCATTTAATCTCTTCTTTTTAAGTGAATATCCTAAGAAAATTTTAAGAAAATAAAGGAGAGAAGGTCCATCCATGGCTACTAGAAACAACCTCTTGTAGGCTGATTTTATGTTTAATTACATTTTTTTCCCTTTATTTAATGTCCCTTGTATTTGTTTTTTGTGTAAATTACCAGGTTGCTGCCTAAATGACGAGTCTTTATTCTAAATTATGGTTGTCATGAAAATACAGCCCAATGTACGACATCAAGTCGAGAGAATCCTCGTAAAAGTTTAGCCCAATCTAATTGTCGGATTGAGAGTTATGCATGATATTGAAAAATTGGTCAATTTGTGATTTTTTGTCAGAAATTTGAATTTTCTTATGCAACCCTTACATCAATCGTATAAGTTATTTTACTAAATCTTTATATTAATTAATTTATTTATATATTAATTATTTTATTCACAGACTTATTACTATTTTACGGTAACGTTATTTATTTTTAACTAGAGTTTACACCAACACTTTTTTATATAGTTATTTCTTAACTTTTTATTCCTCCATTCTATTATAATTCTTGGATTTATTTTTTCATTCTCAAAACACATTTATTTTAACTTTTCCTAATTCTTCTGCCAATAAAACTCATTACCGATTTCTCCAACATTATGAATTTTTAACTAAATTTCTTAGTCCTCATTTTAACTTTAAAAAATGTTTAAATTCATTTATGGATTTTATCCCCTCCAATACACATCAAATTATTATTTTTCTCATTATTTATCCATTTTATTTCATCCAGAGTTGCCATTTCTTATTGAAGTTTTATTATCTTTGACCCTTTACACAGGGGTTTACAATGTTTATTTCTTTTACATAGGTAAAACAATGTATAAAGTTTTTTTTTTTAATTATATTACATATCAAATGTTTGAGTTGGTTACTAATTGTTGTATGTTTTTTTACATAAAAATATGGTTATGAGAGCATTTACACATGAGCGACCAAGAATTAAGTCCAAACATATTATGTCTTTTCAGGTCTTGAAGGTAGAGCTACAACCTTCATTAGCATACGTGTAATACGTTATTGATAATGCAAATGATGTTATTTTTATTAAGTATATTTTTTATTGTAACCATATTTACTAAGTTTCATTGGTTATTTATTAACAGATGGTGTGAGAATAGATGCTTTGAAAATAATCCAACAAATATTTTGTTATTTTATCGTAGCGAGTTAGATAAACAGTAGTCAAATCAGGTATGTTATAATAAATTGCAATGTTAATTTTAAAATTGGTTGATGTTGAAATTTGCTAAATTAAGATCCTTGGGTCTGGCATGGCAGCTAAACCCAAGATCCCTGGGTCTAGCATGACCCAAGCGCCTTGTGTGTGGCTACCATGCCAGACTTAAGATACTTGAGGTCTAGAAGTGCCTTGGGTATGGCTGGACTGCCAGACCTAAGATACTTGAGGTCTAGAAGCGCCTTGGGTATGGCTGCTATGCCAGACTCATGCGCTTGGATCTAGCATTACCCAAGCGCCTGAGCTTGATAACCATGCCAGACTTAAGCATTTTTTAAAAAAAATATATAGAAATTCACTTATAATTGTTCTAAAAACATATTTATTTTGTATTTTCATCTTTGTCTTTTTAACCAAATATATTTTTATCTTCTCTATATTTATTTCTTCTATTTTAGGACATTAACCACACACATCCCTAAAATTCACTCAATTTTTTTTTATTAATCTTTAATTTTAGTGAAGAAATCATCTATAAAATTGCATAAATTAAGATAGTCAAAAGGACAATAAATTTTTTACATATACAGTATTTTCTTTTCCTACAACATAGTATATCAATTCAAAAGTTCAAAAGTTTTATTTTATGATCGTATATTTTAAATTTTTGTATATACTAATAGTTATAATGTAAAATAAAGTCTCCTTACAACAAACTTTGACAATTAAATCATGCAACAACATCTTAAATTTTAAAAAAGCATGAACCGTTTAAAAAATTGTCAAACACTTGGATGAAAACATAAAATTAATATAGTCGGGACTCAGGTGCACGATTTTGGCATGGTTGTCACTTGGGTCTGGGTATGATAGCCATACTAGATTTAACAAACAACAAACAAAAAGGACAATTGTACACTTTAATTGTCACGAGAGAAAAAAAAAAGAAAAAAACACAAATAATCCATTATCGGCGGCAATTCAATTATTATTTGTCTACACGTGTCAAACCATGTAGAAGAGGGCATGATTGTGTATCCAGTGAAACGGCGGATGACCATATTTGGCCACTGAAAAGCGTTACGCGTGTCTTTGTAATGGTACATGTGTTATTCATTCGCTTGGAAAGAAAAAAAAAACTAAAAAAATATCTCATGAAAAAACAAAAACTACTATTACAATTCATAATTAAAAATTTCTTAATTTTCAGGGATTTTCCATGCCTCGTAATTTTTTTATAATAATTGTTTATTACAATGTTATTTTTGTCAGCATTCATTAATAAAATCACGATTCTCGTATTGGTTGTTATATAAAAATTTACTATTTCCCAGTGCTTTTTCTATCTTATCCTGTATTGTAAAAAAAATTTACTAGGTAAAATACCCCTATTTAAACCTGTTAATAAGCCTAATTGCAACAAGCGGTTGAACCTGTAAGGGTCTGTTTGGCATTGTGTTTGCAACTGTGTTTTGTTAAATTTTGAATTTTTTTTTATTAAAATTGAGTGCGGTTTGTATTTTTTAGATCGTTTTGATGTGCTAATATCAAAAATAATTTTTAAAAAATAAAAAAATATCATTAATATATATTTTAATATAAAATACTATTTAAAAAACAAACACAACCACACTGGAAGCACGCTATTAAGACTTTCTTCATAACTGCTTTCCTGTCTTCTAATGAAGCTCCATACCCTCCGCGCCAATCCCCAGATCCTCCTCCAAATGGGCGACCCCACCCGTGGTAAACTCTCTCAATTTTCCCACATTTTCTCATCAACCAGACACCCTTCTCTCACATCGCATTTCTTAAATTCTATTCTCTCTTATTTTTCTTTTCTTAATCTAATCTCTAACATTTCTCTACAGACTCCTCCGATTTCCTCACCGACAAATCGGCTAAAATCTTTGTGGCTGGACACCGCGGTCTAGTCGGCTCGGCAATCGTCCGTAAACTTCAATCCCTTGGCTTCACCAATCTTGTCCTTCGGTCCCACTCCGAGCTCGATCTCACTCGCCAATTTGATGTGGACTCCTTTGCCGCGGAGAATCCCCGATTTGTTATCCTAGCCGCTGCTAAAGTCGGCGGGATCCACGCTAACAATACGTACCCTGCCGATTTCATTGCTATAAATCTCCAGATCCAAACTAATGTGATTGACTCCTCACTTCGCCACGGAGTTAAGAAATTTTTGTTTTTGGGATCTTCATGTATTTACCCTAAGTTAGCACCGCAGCCCATTCCTGAAAATGCACTGCTTACTGGGCCTTTAGAGCCTACGAATGAGTGGTACGCAATTGCGAAGATAGCTGGGATTAAGATGTGCCAGGCTTACAGGATTCAGTATAGTTGGGATGCTATTTCTGGAATGCCGACCAACTTATATGGTCGGAATGATAATTTTCATCCGGAGAATTCTCATGTTTTGCCGGCATTGATGAGGAGGTTTCACGAGGCGAAGGTGAATAATGCGAAACAAGTGGTGGTCTGGGGAACTGGGAGTCCGTTGAGGGAGTTTTTGCATGTTGATGATTTGGCGGATGCGATGGTGTTTTTGATGGACAAGTATAGTGGGTTGGAGCATTTAAATGTGGGCAGTGGGAAGGAGGTTACTATAAAGGATTTGGCAGAGTTGGTGAAGGAAGTTGTAGGGTTTGAAGGTGATCTTGTTTGGGATACATCAAAGCCAGATGGGACTCCGAGGAAGTTAATGGATAATTCTAAGTTATTGGGGTTGGGTTGGACACCGAAGATTTCACTTAAGGATGGGCTTGTTGATACTTATAAGTGGTATGTGGAGAATGTGGTGGGGCAATGATGCAGGTGATTACTACAACGTTTAATGTGTTTTCTATTGAAGATTATTGGCTGTCGGTCTAATGATTGCAACTATATATGTTATGCTTACATTGAAATAATTTCAACACTCATTGTGTATCGGTTACCTTACATATGCATTTGCCTCTAGTTCACTAGTTATTTTTGTCTAGGAACTCCGAATGCTGTTGTTGTTTCAGTGTACTATTATTTTATGTTGAGTAGCTCATTCTGAGGATTATTACATGAATGTGGTTGGTGCTTGTGGCTTTTTATTTGCTGGATTAGGCATGATAACATTGATAATCAAAATTCATATGATTGTCTTTATATCTTGTCCGACCTCTTGCACGAGCATTGCTTGATTTACACTTTCTAATGTGGATCTGCCTTTTATCTATGTCAATTTGCTAATTTTATTTTTCCAAGAAACATGCTTTGAATTCAACATCGAGTTTCCATTTGTCTGCAATGTAGGCAATTATATATAGTGTGGCAAGTGCTGTGTTGCTTCGTTAGTAACGTGATATATGCTTTCTTGTTTCTAATGCCTGTCCCAATTGGTTATGGTTTCCTACCAGTAATTAATCTAGCTTGTTTAGAAATCTGGTACTGATGCTGTGTTATTCTGCGACTATTTCATTATAAACTCCTCTTCTGCCTGAGATATCTGATCTTCCATTCTTTCTCTAATCTTTATTTTGTTTTCCCCTGCTTTTTATATATTTTATTTCCCCCCTGACTTCTTGTACACAAGCTCGAGCAAGGCATGACGATCTCAATTGATATAGAAGCTAGTGCTATCCTGTTCTAGTTTAACCTTGTTCCCAATGGTAACACAACTTTCTTCATTTCATATACTTGTTATGAGTTGTAGTTGTTCTACCCTGCAATTGTAATCACCCAACACTGAGCATCTGAGTCCTGATATCATTGACGAGTTAATTGTCTTTCTTATATTTGAAGGTCAATTGCAATGTCAAATAAAACACAGTCCAATAGGAAAGCTCAGCATACTGTAGATTTTAGAGCTAATAGAATTATAGGACAGGGGAGACCAAAATGATAATACAGAACGTATTTGAGCCGGAAGGTAACAAAAAGAGACTGTACTGCATTATCTGTCTGCTTCTTTTGTGTTGAACATTTCCTTTCATTTGTATTCTTTAGGACCAAAAAATGAAGATATGATGATGTGGAATAGAATGGATCTTTATCCTTTGGAATCAAGAACTTATTTGCTAGTGTTGATGTGATTACCTTCTCAATTCAATTTCTTGAACCCTGGATAAAATATTGTTGTTTTTGGAACTACCAATTCTGTTTTTGATTCACTTAAACCCAATCCATGATTTGCGTGCTCCAAGGTATTCAATTCTTTAGGGGGGGTTTCATGTGGGGGAAGGGGAGCTTGTTTACCTGCAGAACTTGCTTCTTCAACAAGACCGAATTCACATCCTATGATTTGTCATCTCGGAGATGGTAGTTAATGAATAAACAACCACATAACATGCATTTACTTGTGCTCCTGATACTTGGTTGTGCCTCCTTTTCTGGTTTTTGTTGAAGATATCATTAAATAAAAAAGAAGAATAAGAAATGCTTTGTACCAGTTTGGGGTGCTTGATTACTAGCTCAAATATTTTCCTTCTGGAAATTTGTTTCTCTTTAGGTATACCTGGTTTATGGGTACTATGCTCAAGGGTCATGAGTACATTTTTTGTGTTGCCTATAGTATACAGGAATAATTTCTGCACTCGGGAATAATTTTGGCAACTAAAAACTATGATTTTCCTGAATAAAGCTTTGATGGATGGAAACAAAAGTGATAATTAAAACGAAGGATTTCTCTTTAAACTATGCAAATTTAATTTATTTTGCTGATTAGCAGAAGTTGGGTATATTCATGTAAGGATGTGATCATGCATCAAGTTCTATGCTGTAACCCTCTGGTATGTTGGAGAAAATCTTAGATAAAAGCAGATGTGCAGGTTTTCTTTTTTTATGATGGTTTTGTATTAGATAATGTTTTTAATTGGAGTTCAGGATCAGCAAGTACTCAATCCTTGGCAGTCTAAATGCCGATTACTAGTGGAGTTTTTACATTGACATGTAGATTTCGCATAGGTATTCAAATGTTTTATTTTTCTTATTTAGAGAAGCGGTTAAAAGTTTTGTTTGATCTGTGATGTTTGGCAGTGCCAAAATTGATACTAGGTCTGAACTATATTTGATACCGAAGTGTCTGTGACTGATTTTTGGAATGTTGAAAAATAGAGCTAATTAGTAAGAAGTAGTAACATATGGAACACTTGTTATTCACTCAAGGTCACTGAATCCTCAGGATGCAAATGGATATAAGTCATCTTATTTGTTGCTAGGGGCAACTCTTCAGCTTGCTACTTATGGGTTCTCTCTCCTTGAGGGTCTGTTTTTATTCAGGCTAACTGTGTTTCTAATTGATGACCATGTGTTCAGGTTTAACACAAAATCCTTGCATCGATCTAGTGATAGACCATGTAAAACTCCAGTGCAGGGATTTGGTGTATAAAAGCTTAATCCTCAGCGAGTATGTTAAATTGAAAACTGCATGTTTAGATACATCCGTTCCTCTCCCAGGATGCAGAATCCCAATTTAACATTTTAAAAGAAAGTGGAAGTGGAGACTGAAAGTACATCTCTGACATTTCCTCTTGTCCTTTTCCATTGTAGAGGAATTCTCTTCTAACTAATAGACTTGCTATCGAGTTATTCTCTTCGATGGATAGTCTTGGAGATTTTTCCACCTCACTTTCAATTTATTCATTGTTTTCCTTTTGAGACCTTTAGTTGTAAGATATGTGTGCATCTTGGGAGTTGGTTTGACTGTGGTTCTGTGAATTAACTATCTTTTCTGTTCCCAGATCACTGGCATTATGAAATTCATGCTCCTGTCCTATGCTATGTTGACTCCCAAGAAGAATTGGGGCTTGTTTGAGGCAATTTTGAGTTCATGACTTTGATACTGGTTCCCTTAAAACTAGGTTGATTGTGAATAGAAGGTTGCTTTTTCTGTGTTTCCTGTGGTACATTAGCACTGAGTTATGTTCTGAAGGTCTGGTGCTCTTATACAACTCTTGCATGAGTACTTCTCTGCTTAGATCAATTTATCATAGAAAGTAAGGCAACAAAAGGAAAGATGGTTTCTTAACTACTAGTTACCACTTCTGAAGCATGCTGTTAATTGATCGGGAAAGGCTTATCAATTCGCAACGTCTGAGTGTTGTTATTTCAAGACAGCTGGTCCACCGAATTTTTTCCAACTCTATATTAACTTGTCTACAACTTAGGTGATTTACTTCTAATATGATAACCTAGCATATGTAGGCCCTTGTTCACTTGATATATGCTTGGAACATTTGATTTTTAGATAGATGATTGAGAAAGGTATGATGCTGGAAAAATAATTGCGGTTTACATGACATGTATTCCATGAAGACATAATGAAGATCCAGGACAATTGACAGCTAAAAGTTTTAATCCAAGGTGAGGAGGAGTTTGATTTTTGTTGTTTGGAATTTATGGATTGCTACCATATCATACCTTTAGATGCATAGAAGATTGACAGTTTGAATAACAGTCAAGATTTTGTGGAATTTTAACGTGATTGGATAACAGGGAAGGATATGTATAATGAACCAAAAACACACTTCTTAGAGGACATGACAAGGAATTAAGTTATTTTTGTTGCCTTGAATGGAGCCCAATTGACCTGTAGCAGGATTGCGGGAGGGGTAGTGGTGTGTTAATGCGCTTCCATGTTATGTGGTCAGTGGTCACCTCTTTATTTTTCATAATTTTTTGTTTTTTGGGGTAATAATGGAGAGCACTGGCTCGAACCTAGGATATGCCCCTCCCAAACCTCATGCCTTCACCACCTAACCTAGAACTAGTTGGTCCTTTAATTCATGATCATGACTTTCCACTTAGAGGCAATAATTCATTAAGATAGATATGGAAGCTAATATTGGCAAGGGTCTCTGACGTCAAATACACAGGTGCCCAACTGAAATGTGAAGGATAGAGTCCCAATGTTCTTCCTGGTTACAGGTATCTAGTCGTGAGAATGAAGAAACCTGACTTGAGTTGTTGCAGTTTTGAAGTTTGATAACACTGTTTATCTGAGAATAAGTTTCGATAACGTTGTTGCTTTACTGAAATGAAACAGTGTCTCTGTCATTTTCCTTTCAGAAACTTCACCAGAACAAGCTTTATCCCAGCTCCTTTCAAGCAGCTTCTCTCTGGCCTCTTAAAGACCCTGCGGATGCCAGCTAGCTAGCTGCCAATTCCATGCACTTGATCTGGTCCTCATGAACGAGGGTACGAGAAAAACATAGGCACCAAGTGCTACAGCATCCATGGGCTGGGATGGGACCTAGTCTTAATTGCACTTGTATGCTGATACATGGTGCGTGTAAAAAAGAGATTCGGAGTGAGGAGCAGTCTAGGTTGGCCAAACAAAAGAACCAGACAGCCATTTGAGGTAGGTAAGGAAAAGTTTTGCCTTGTTAAAGTGAACACGTTAGAGCCTTGTTTAGGATTGCAAACAAACCAGAGAATCTCAACACAAGTTGCTGCTCGCTAGCAATTTTAGGAAAATATAATTGAAGTGGACGATCCACCTACTGCTGGGTAGTGGCCCTAGGCTTGAACAGGAAACTCCCTGTTCTTCCCCATGAGGTGCAAGACATCCTGACAAGTACAATTCAGTTATTACTGTTGTTCATGACACTTAACCCTGAATTTGGTAGACATCGGTTATGATCATATTCAATTACTATTGCTGCAAATCTCATAAAGTTACCATAAAAGTTGTCGTCTTACGTTGGCAACGAACGTTCACGGGTTATCAGAAACAGTAATAGTAATTGTGGTTGGTATTGTAATGGCTATTATTGATGTGGTTTGAAAATAGTTATTTTATAAAAAGTATTTTTAATTGAGGTTGGTTTGGAAAAATATATATTTGGTTAAAACTATGATTGAAATTGAAGTTGAACAAAAAATAATTTAATGTGTTTGGTTAAGAATGTTTTTCATGTTATAAAATAACTAAAAAAAACGTATATTAATATTGATAGTTTTTAATTAAAATATTATACATTTAATTACTGTTATTACATCATGAAATAAACAATACTTTATATAAAATATTTTTTATTATTTTATTAAATTATTTACAATTCTATTATATATAAAATCTATCTCACAATAATTATAGTTTTCATGATTTAGAATTATAGTTTTCATGATTTACTGAATGTGAAACAAATTCATAAATATAATACGATGGATGACATGCACCAGATAGTTTTTTATTGTTCCATTCTTGCAACCCCTATCTAAAGCTGAAATCAATCACCACACACGGCGTCTCTCTTCACTGCCATCTCCTCCTTCCACTGTGTCCCTCGCTTGGCAGCACCTCCACTGGAACCAAAACCAACACTGCCATTAACCAACCCCATCATTAGTACTAGCCCTCACCTATTTACCTCCACGAATCAGCTCTCTTCCTCACAAACCCAGTAGCCTCTCACATCTTCCACTACCAACACATCTATAGTGAACCGACCTAATCATCAAACCACCACATAGCCAGCCCTATGTCTCCCTTACACAGACTCAAAAACCCATCTCACCTAGTCACCTAAAACCCATCTGCATCTCTGTTTCAAACCATCAACCCTTTAGATTCCCCTAAACGGTCAGCTCAGCATCCCCCATCGACCCAACGTGCACCAGCCCAATCGAAAGAACCTAGACCCAAACAACCATAGACCATCGCCACAACCTCCAACGCTCTCCAACAGCCCTTGTGGTTTTCTCATCTGGAAAAAAAGATCCACCCATACTCGAAGCACTGGTCAAGGAAGGAAGAGGAGAACAATTTTATACTATGTTTATAAACACAGTTGCAAGTTGGAAGAAACGTAGCATTGGGAATAGCATGCAATTTCTGCTTCAATAAAACTGAGTTTTCAACGCAAATAATGGTGGGGCCATGCATGAAAATTGCAACTCATTTGGTAACCTAACGATATATTGTAAGTATTAAATAAAAACGTTGCCATAAACGTTGAGCCAAACGTGCAGCTGTAAGTTGAGAACTTGGGTTTTGCTCATTGCTAGTGTTATTTCCCAGGAGGCCAGTCCTGTTTATTTATTCATTACTAATCTAATATGAAGGCACATTCCAAGCCCTTCAACCTCCCCTCCCTGCATTCCCTCCCTTCTCCCTAGCCCTCTCCGGGGATTATTGAGGTTAGTTAGGACATGCCAAAGCCTGTTTCACTTTCCCAGGAGCCCACCATCATTCCAGGTCCCACTCCCACCTTGTTCAAGGCATTAATCTTGTAAAATATAATTGACCTAGCTAGGAAAACTCATTTCACATGCAACCTATTACCAGATGTGTAGCTGTGAGAGCCTTTCCTGGTTCCGTCCCTTATCAGACCTCATACCTCCTCGTCTTTGCCTTTGTTTTTCTTGCTCTGTCTTTTTTGATTCATACAATCACACACACTGTAACTCTACGATAGAGCATGCCCATCTCCAGGGGCCCTAAAGTTTCAGTGTTCCCTGGACCATAGAAATGATGTATTGTCCACCTCACAATCCAATCCCAGAAACAACAACACCATTAGAACTAAACTAAACTATACAGACAGAGTATCATGCAAGGGGAAATTTCATTAATAAATTTTACTATATAACTGATGTTTTTCCTCGATTGTATGTACACATGGATGAAGGTGACATAACAATTCCTTGAGGATTTGAACATATACTACAACTATCAAGCCCCTACATTTCCCGAGAAAAATTAATTAACAAAAGGGACAGAAGCAAAGACTGACAACGAAACAGTGCTGAAACATTGAAGTCTGTAGCTTTAGGGGACCCTGAGATTTTAAAGCTCTACTCACCGAATTTGTTGAGTTAGGTGCCCTCCATTTGCTGCAATTAAACCTTTCTCTATGGGGGTTTGTTCTATGCTTGAACGAGCAGTCAATTAGGCACAAAACTTGGAACACCAGACAGCTAGTATTGCTTGGAAGAAATAATAATCGAAAGGTACCATGCCAATTAACTTGTTGTTGCACTTCCACAAGAACATTTGGATGCCAATTACATATCAACAATATCATCAGCCAAAGAAGAAATACAAAGAAAAGCTAGTAACAAAAGTGAAAGCAAGAGATTAGGAAGTAGTCCTTTATCATAACAATAGAGAGATTGAGCCTTCTAGCCAATATCACCACCAAACCCCGACACCATTTACCAAAAGCCAAGGAAGCAGAAGACGAAAAAGAAGAAGAAGAAGAGAGTTTTTTGCAATGATTGGACAGAAGAAATGATTTTTCTTGCGTATCCAGACCAGCTGCCACTCAAGCCTAAAACTCCCATTTGCTTAGCAAATATTCTCATGACAAAGGCCACACATGCCTCAGTGCCCCAAGTAAATACAGCACCAACATCCCTAACCATGTTCCACCCGCAGCAGAAGCAGCAGCAGCAGCAGCACCACCAACACCACCAGCAAAACCCTATCATTACATAAAGCGCAAAACCAATGAGCAAAAGTTTGGTATTTAAAACTTTACCACTACAAAAGAAGAAGGGTAAAAGAAAAAGAAAACAAAGAAAGTAAATTAAAGCAAGAAAAACAATTTGTGAGTGGATGCAAATGGCCAAAAAGAAGATGAAATCAGAGAAGAGTGACAACATGGACATGGGATTGGTTGTCTGTACGTTTTCTCTTCTAATTTCTTCTGTCCTCTGAGAAAAGCCCTTGACGGGTTCTCTTGTCCTATCTTAAAAAGATATAAAGAAGGAACGCGATGGTGCAAAGAAGCTGAAAACATGAGGGCTTTGCCTCGCGAGTACATCTACTTACTGGCTACAATAGTTAGCGAGAGTCTTGTCTAAAACATAATGTGGCCAAGAAGTAAAGAGAGTGGTGTGTGTTTTTTTTTTTTTTGTACGGTTTTCAACATGGGATTCTTGGTTGTAGTAGCATGCACTTCTCTGCCTCAACACCCTCGATTCACTTCACTTCACTTGCTTGTATCAGAAGCCCAGATTAGCTAGATTTGCGCAAGCAATCTCTGTCCTCTTTCTTCCTTTTTCCATGCCTCCTCTATATCTTCTTTTCAAAGTTCCACTATTACCCTTCTCCATGTCGGGATCCATGACTTGAGCAAAGTAATTATTTTTTAATGCATCATCCCCCCCTAGTTTATTAAAGTTGTGTACAAATTATTTAAGACTAAGAGACTCCTGACCGAACAGGCACCAGGGTCGAGGTTAAATTTCTCGAGACAGCCACCGAAAATCTCCACAACGGTGCTTCTAGCTAGGCCTAACATTCGTTTGTGGATTCTAGGGAGTTACCTTAACCAGCTTCTCTTCTTCCATAGGGTCTAGAGAAATTATGGGGCCAAATGTAATCAGTACTGTACATGAATGGGGCTTTCAGCTTTGACCCGTTGGTCAAATATTGCTCCTACTTTTGGGTGGTCCACTTTCATGGCTGAAAGGCAGCTACCTCTTAATTCCACGGCTATTTTGTGAGAAGCAGCAGGGGTGCTTTGGTCATTTGGTCGAAGAATGGTAAAAGTACCCCGGATTTTACGTCTTCATGTTAACAGAAAGTGTCATGTGATGTGAATTGCCCTTTATGGAGGTCTTTTGCAGCCTTACTTGTAATGGTTGCCAAAAATATGCCTTAACCTTCTTCGGGGCAACGGGGAGGATAATAATACTAATAATAAAGAAACCCCGACCAAGCCCGTTTTGGTGCTTTGCAAGAAATGGCAACAGAGCGACCTGTGTGTAAACTTTAGTGCACTTTTGATCATTCGATTAGAAGTTCAGAGTGACAAGATTGCCCTTCAAGTATGTCCAAGTTCAATGATATTGGGAATCACAATACACTATAGTACAGCGCAGGAAGCTGGGGTGTCGGGGATCAAGCAGAACGGTGGATTTGGATGCATGAATGGTGATGGGATTAGGGTGCATCAGTAGTACAATGCACCTTCATATGGTACATTGAGTGTTTCTAAACCATCATAAACAGCAGGAGACAGAATGTCTGATGTAAAGCCAGACATCAGAGAAAGACCAAAGGATTTTTCAAGGGAAAATTGAGAGAGAGGGGGGGTGGGGGGGGGTGCCTCAAGAGAAAGTAGGGCAGTTCTTAAACCAAGACAAGGATTGATCATCAGGAATCTATCCTCATTAAAGAAAAACACAGCCAAACAAAAACAACAGATATATAAATATAACCCATTTTTTAGCGTTTAGAAATTGTTATAGCACAAAAGCAAAAGCAGATCATAAGAAGAAAAAAGAGAAGGAGACAAACGCAGCACAGAAAGAAAATAAATTTTGAAGGGTTTTCGAAATTGAAATTATTTGAAGTATATTTTTGAAGCATCTCCATGCAATAAGAAGACAGGATAATAAGAAGCTAAGATATCGATCGTTTTCAACCAAGGTATTCAAATATCATACTAGTACTCTATTTTTCTTGGCATTACTACTGTAACCACCTTGACGGAAGCAGAAACAGCTTATATTTACCAAATTTCTTCATTAAGCTTGCAAATGACAACCTAAAACATCCTTGCTCTTTTGAGAGAATGAGAAAGATCAGAGAGCTTAGTAGCTGTTTTTCCTGTTGAATGCAAGCAAATTCTGCTTCAGGAGCCCACTTCTTGATCTTTTATTGCTGAAACACGCAAGAGAAATGAGAGGGGCACAAGTGTATACGAGTAAGTGTGTGTGTTTGTTTATATATTCTTCATGACATTAATTTTGGTTGGAAAAAATATGCAAAAGATTCAGGATATCACGTGGAGGAAGAATTTATTGCAATAATTAACCAAAACTCTAAATCGTTTGAAGAATTCACTGTATCAATACACTCAGTTTACTGTAGATTGTTTTAGTGAATTTATCCTTTTATCCCTCGGTGGAAAAGTTGGAAGGCTGGGTGATGGGAGTATTTGTGTTTTTTACGCTGATTTATTGATTATTAAAAGATTGAATATGAATATTATTATCTTTACAGGTTATTTTGCACAATAAAAATATGTTTATGCCCCCAAGTTTAGTAGAATTTAAACTCGCTGAACAAGGATGTTTTAAACTTTGCTCAAACTTGAAAATCAAAAAAATATATCTTTGTTCGTATACAAGATAAAATAGTTTTTATGCATGCGGAGGAGGTATTTTAGTATTTTCATGAAGATTTATTTGTTATTTTTAAGGTTATGAGGGGGCTATTTAGTAATTTAATATTATTTTTTAATATTAAATTCTGTAAAGCTGTTAGTGTGTGTTGTCCATGGGTTAGCGTGTTGGTAGCGTCCGTACTCTTTCGACGGCCATTAATTGTTTGTCCAAAAATGGCCTTCCGCTATGTCACTAGGAGCATCGTCACGTGATCTTTCTCCTTATGTAAAGCATGTCAATGGTGGTCTGAGAGTTTATCGCAAGTGGTTGTTTTTTTTTTTTCTACCTACTTTTCTCTCTCTTCCGATTGAAGTGCATGTTTGTCTCTTTTTTTTTTTTCAATTTCAGTCCTTATGTTTTTTTATTTCTTCTTTTCATCATTGACCCTTTTAGGAAAAAAATTTATATTTTCAATTTAGTCCTTAAATTACAATTGCTCATATATTGGTTTTACCAATTCAGTTCTTATTCTTTTGATTTGTCATTGTTACCATTAGATCTTTTGTTAAAGTTTTATTAGTGTTCAATTGCATCCTTAAATCAAAGTTTATATTGGTTTTTTTTTTTAATTTAGCCTTCATTCTTTTGATTTTTTTTCTTTTGTTAATTATTTTTTCTTTTTTATTTAACCTTACAATTTAATTTTTAAATGCCCTCAAATTTATTTTTTTATTATGGTTTCCACCCTTATTTTTTAATAAAAAAAATTTTATATGATTGATTTTTTTTCCGGATACAACCTTCGGCATTTGATTTATTTGGGATTGAGTTTCACGGTTTTTTCATTTGTAATGCTTTCAATTTAATGACATGGATCACAAGTTTTAAGTGTTAATATAGTTAGTAATTCTTTTTTCCTCATTATATTTTGTGATTTTATCATTTTATATTGTTTTAAAAAATTTGTTAGTGGTTACCTTCATTTTTTTTTTCTATTAGTTTGTCTCCATCTCATTACTTAAAGCACGAGTGTTGCAAGTTGTTTTTGGATAAATATTTTTTAAAAATGAGCTATTTTGTTTTATGTTTAATTTTTGCTTATTTTTATTTTACTTCATACAAGTAGATTTTGTTTTGTACAAAAGATAGTTATTTCTTTGACCATGCATATTTTTTGTTCTTTTATTTTATTCACTCTGTTTCATATGTATTTTTATTTCTATTATCTTTTATTGATTGTAATGAACAATTTAGTGAACACAAATAGGTAAATGATTTTTTTTGCGAGATCAAATATCGTGATCTATATTCATCTCTCATTTTTTTCTGTTTCTCTTTAAGTTATTGTTAGAGAATAATATAAATCATATCTTGGGACCTCACCTAATAGCTTAAGCTATTAAATTGAATTGGTTCTCTGACATGATATCAGAGCCTTAATGACCAAGTGGTCACGAGTTCGAATCTCATTGCCTCATTTATCCTCATGTGCAAGTTTCAAGTTCAAAGGACTTTCACTTGAGAGGGTGTGTTAGAGAATAATATAAATCATATCTTGGGACCTTACCTAATAGCTTAAGCTATTAGGTTGAATTAGTTCATTGACAGTTATTATTAACAAACTTCTTTATTTATTTACAGAGATAATTATTAGATATTTGAATAAACTTTTCAATTTATACTTATAATTTATATCATGTAAAAAAAAAATACACATTAAAATAGTATGTATACTCAAGTTTTTTTAAAAAAGAAAAATTGCAACCCACTACAGAGCGAATACCAAATCAAATTTTTAGTTACCCTCTAGTTAATATTTTTTTTTTCACTCTTATTTTTTTAGATTATTTTGTGTAATTGATTTTTTTATTGATTTTATCTTTTGACATTTGATTTGTTAGAGATTCGGCTTCATACGATCTTATCATTCTGCATTTTTATTTTAATATTGTTTTTTTAACATGTTTTTTTCAAGGTGTTATTCTAATTCATTTAGAAATTTTTTTGTGTTTTATGCAAATGAAGTTGATTTTTAAAAATAAAAAATATTTATTTTTAAATAATATTGCTGATGTGTTTGGCCTTGCATAATTTTTTTTTTTTGCATGAGTTTATTTGTCAGTTTCATTTGTGTTTATTTTTAAAATCATGATTTTTTTAGGTTGTAAATTTATCTTTTATTAATTTTAATAAACAAGTTCAGTAAACACAATAAGGTAAATGTCTCATTTGTGTGGTTGAATATCTTGATTTACATTTCTCAATTTTCTCAATTTCTCTTTTGGTTATTGTTAACAATTTTTTTCCATTTATTTACATAAATGATTATTAATTTATTTAATGAGATACTTACACAAGCTTTTTAATTTATACTTTTTATTTTTTTATATTAAAAAGTACATTGAAGTACCTTACATAGCTGGTATTTTTTGAAAACAAATTATTACCCGCGGCAAAGTGCGGGTTAAATGACTAGTACTATCTATCACTCGTATAATAAAATGTGGTAGTTTTTAAAATTTATTATTATTTAGTTTTTTTTATAATTAAAATAGATATTTGTATAAAACATGATGACTTAATTTTTTAAATAAAAAATTATATTTTATTAAACAAATTATTTTTTATAATACATGTTTTTTTTATGAAACTTTTTTATTGGAAATTTTTTTTTAACTAAAAATAAAGAAAATTCAAATAATCTTTTGTAAGCATTTCAATAATTTAAAATAAGTAGAAAAGAATATATCTTTTCAATCTAAATTATATTTTTTAATTAAGGAATGTTTTTATCTCAAATAAATTTTCTTTTCTAGAAACATTGTTTTAAAATTAGAAAAAAATTTATCATGATATAAAAATCAAGTTTCTATTAGAAAAAAAACATTGGAAATTAAATCTTGATATTTTATATGCAATTAAATAAAAATTAATAATGAATTTGAGAAACCATGTAAGAAATTTAGAATAAAACATAACAATATATAAGTTTTATTTTCATTGAATATTCATGAACACAAATTAAAAAAAAAATATTAGATTCATAATTAATGAAATTATTGTTAATATTATAAGAAAAATGTTTTGCTCTTATTTGAAAACAAAAACAAAATTGAATGGTATTTAATGCAATAATATTTTAAATATAATTTAAATTATTTTGTTTATAAATAATTTTAATTAAGAATTATGAAAAAAAAATAAAGAATACACGAGTAAATATAGTTCTGAAACTCGGCCCGGCCTGGCGGGTCGACTCAGGACTGGAACCAGGCTGGGTTTAAGAAAAAATAGGAAAAGTCACAACTCGGGGTGACCCGACTGGTTGACCCGGTGACTCAGCAAAATCTGGTAAAAAACCTAGTTGTAATCCGTTGACTATTTTTTTGTTTTTTACCAAAATAATATCATTTTGATTTATAAAAAAATAAAATTAACTTAAATAACCCGATCAATATTTAATAATTCAAAATAAACCTATAACTCAAGTCTTGAATCGGGGTTGACTAGGAGACCGGGTTTCAAAACTTTATCCAGAGACGCTATACAAGGAAGCTCACGCATGCATCCCCCTCCCATGTTTTTTTTTTAATAGATGGACTACACATGTCCCCTTCACAGGCGCTTGTGGATCCAGGGGCACAAGAAAATGGGTGATTTATTGTCCAGCTGTCAAGATTATGAGGTAAAGTTTAGAACCTAAATGTAAAATTTTAAATTTAAAGGATAAAAAATGATATAATAAAGAATTTTTAGATGAAAATAAAATTTTTCACTTGAATTTGGAAAAACACTCCTTTATTTTGTTTATTTTTAATTTTTTTTAATACAAATTAAAACTATACTTCATCAAATTAGTCTCTAATTCTACTCTAAAATATTATCAAATATCTAGAAATCTCAATAATATGCAAAGACAAAAAAAATATCAACACATGAAATATCTTAAACAAACGATTTCTTCTAGTTTTATTATATAATATATAATATAATGTTTATATTAAAGTCATTCATTTTCATAAAAAGAAATTATTTATTTAAATGACATGCTCTCCATGCAGTCCT
>Ga0325400_1000980_pt1 | contig 22743 bp, 11 predicted proteins | sample PopdelMetagenome_2_FD_205662 | JGI IMG/M metagenome (GOLD analysis project Ga0325400, IMG submission 205662) | Populus deltoides microbial communities from Bellville, Georgia, United States - Xylem-PdKOR-R1 | ecosystem: Host-associated > Plants > Phyllosphere > Stem > Wood/Secondary xylem...
CGTTTTTATTGTCGATCTGGGTCAGAACATGGTGGGCTGGGCGCGACTGCACGTCCGGGGACCGCGCGGCACGAAGGTAACCATGCGTTTTGCGGAACGGCTGAAAGACGACGGCTTGCTTTACATGGACAACCTGCGCTCGGCTCAGGTAACGGATACGTACACGCTCAAAGGCGACGGCGACGAAGTTTGGGAGCCGCGTTTTACCTACCACGGCTTCCGGTACGTCGAACTGACGGGCTTTCCCGGTACGCCCACCCTCAGCACACTCGACGGGCGCGTAGTCCACGATGACCTGCCAGTGGTGGGGTCGTTTGTTTCGTCCAACCCCGTCCTGAACCAGATCTACCAGAATTCGTTCTGGGGCATCCGGGGCAACTACCGGGGCATGCCAACGGATTGCCCGCAGCGCGACGAACGGATGGGCTGGCTCGGCGACCGGGCGGTGGGTTCGCACGGGGAAAGCTTTGTGTTTGGTCACCACGACCTGTATGCTAAATGGCTCGACGATATTCAGGATGCCCAGCGCGCCGACGGCAGCGTGCCGGACGTAGCCCCGGCCTACTGGTCGATGTATTCCGACAACATGACGTGGCCCGCGGCTTACCTCATCATTGCCAATATGCTCTACGACCAGTACGGCGACGACGAGCCTATTCGGAAGCATTACGCATCCATGAAAAAATGGATGACCTACATGCGGAGTAAGTACATGCACGATTATCTGCTGACCAAAGATACGTACGGCGACTGGTGTATGCCGCCCGAATCGCCCGAGTTGATCCATTCCAAAGACCCGGCCCGCAAAACCGCCGGGGATTTTCTGGGTACGGCGTTTTATTACCACCTGCTGGGCCTGATGGAGCGCTTCGCCGATCTGACCGGCCAGTCGGGCGACAAGCGTGCGTTTGCCGACTTAGCCGAGAAAGTGAAGCAGGCGTTTAACGGCAAGTTTTTACACAAGGATAAACAGCAGTACGCCAACAACACGGCCACGGCCAACCTCTTCGCGCTGGCGTATGGGCTGGCTCCGGCGGACCAGCGTTCGGGGGTTTTTCAGCAACTGGTGGACCGAACCACCGGCGAACACAAGAGCCACGTCAGCACGGGTCTGGTGGGCGCGCAGTGGCTAATGCGGACGCTGACGGCTGGCGGTCGGCCGGACCTGGCCTACCGCATTGCCACCAACACCGACTACCCCAGCTGGGGGTACATGGCCCAGCACGACGCCACGACCATCTGGGAACTCTGGAACGGCAACACCGCCGACCCGGCCATGAACTCCGGTAACCACGTCATGCTGTTGGGTGATTTGATTATCTGGCTGTACGAAGACCTCGCGGGCATCAAAGCCGGAGAACCGGGCTTTAAACGCATCGAAATGAAACCCACGCCAACGGGTGATCTGACCAGCGTCAAAGCGGCCTACCAATCGGTATACGGCCCCATCAAGAGTGAATGGACCAAGAAAGAAGGCAAATTCGACTGGCAAATCTCGGTTCCGTCCAACACAAGAGCGACGATCTACGTCCCAGCCACCGATCAGAAATTGGTGCGCGAAGGCAAGCAGCAGGCATCGATAGCGTCCGGCATCCGGTTTGTCAAGATGGAGGGCGGTTATGCCGTCTTTGACGTAGGCGCCGGCGCGTATCATTTTAACGTAAAGTAACAAGTCGCTGAATGCCTGTACTGACTCCTATGGTGCTTCGCTTAATCCGGTTGTTGTTTTTCATTGGCCTGGTCGCCAATCCCCTGCTGGTTCGGGCGCGGATTGTCCGCCTTGAGATCACCAGCGTTCAGTCACCCACGTTCGAGGGCAGAACTTTTGGCTCCGTCGGCGCGTACGAAAAATTGCGGGGAAAAGCGTATGGCGAACTGGACCCGACCAGTCCGCAAAATGCCGTTATCACCGATATTAGGCTGGCTCCGCGCAACGCCCGGGGGATGGTCGAATACGCGATGGATGTTTACATTCTGAAACCCATCAACCTGGCTACCGGTAATCACAAGCTCTTTCTGGAAGTAAACAACCGGGGCGGGAAGCTATTCGGCGGACTCAATAACAGCAGTGGCGGCAACGACCCGACGACGGCGGCTCAGGCGGGCGAGGGGTTTCTGATGAATAGGGGCTACACGCTGGCCTGGAACGGCTGGGACCCCTCCGCGCCGGCAATCAATAATAATCTGACCATCCAGGTTCCCGTCGCCAGGGCTGCGGACGGCTCCCCGATCACCGGGCCGTCTTACGAATACATTAGCTTTGACAATAACACGTCACTGACCTACGGGCTGGCTTACCCGACGGCAACCTTGAATACGGCCCAGGCGGTGCTTACGGTCCGCGATCATTTAGGGGATACGCCCACGGCTATTCCGGCCACGGGCTGGGAATACACCAATAAGCGGACAATTCGGTTGCTGCCCGCCGGCAAGCCGTTTCGCCAAAGTGCCATTTATGAGCTGGCCTACCCCGCCCGTGATCCCCTTGTGGCCGGGATTGGTTTGGCCGCCACGCGGGATTTTGTCTCGTTTCTGCGTTACGCCAAGCGGGACGATTTCGGTCACCCGAACCCGCTGGCGGACGATGTACAGTATGTCTTCTCGTACGCCGTTTCGCAGCCAGCTCGCTATTTGAACGACTTCCAGACGCTGGGCTTTAACGCCGACGAACAAGCCCGGCGCGTCCTCGACGGCATGGTGAACTGGCTGGGTGGCGGCAACGGCATCGGGCTCAACGTTCGGTTTGCCCAGCCCTCCCGCACCGAGCGCAACCGGCAGAATCACCTGTATCCGGAGGGCATTTTCCCGTTCGCTTACCCGGCCATGACCGACCCTTTTACCGGCCAGCTGGCGGGTCGTCTTTCGGCTTGCGTAAGTACAAATACCTGCCCTAAAGTCTTCCAGATCAATTCAGCCAACGAATACTGGGTGAAGGCCGCGTCGTTGCTGCATACGGACGCGGAGGGAAACGACCTGCCCGATCCCGAAAACGTCCGTTTCTTTCTGGTATCCGGCACGCAGCACGGTACGGGCAACGCCAACAGTTGTGGCTTATGCCAGCAATTTCAGAACCCAACGGCGGCCGAACCGCTGCTGAGGGCGCTTCTTGTAGCCCTCGACGACTGGGTCACCAAAGGTATCCAGCCACCGGCCAGTGAAGTACCCTGGCGCTCGAAAGGAACGGCGGCCGTCGCCCGGGTGCAGAGCGGCTCGCCAACCGGCGTTGTTCCGCAAGCGGCCCTGGGCTGGCCGACAATTCCCGACGTCACGTATACCGGGCTGGTTACGACTCGCTACCAGCTGGATTTCGGCGCTTCGTTCCGACAGGGCGTTATGACGAATTTTCCTCCCTCCCTGAACGGTCGGCCCGCGTACGTAAACTTCGTATCAAAAGTGGACAGGGACGGTAACGAAATAGCCGGAATCCGGTTGCCACCGGTGGCCGTTCCCGTCGCTACAACGACCGGCTGGGCGCTTCGCCGGGCCGAATTCGGCGAAAACGACGGTTGCGAAGGCTCCGGGCAGTACATTCCCTTCAAAATGACCCGGGCCGAACGACTGGCGGCCAAGGACCCTCGGCGATCGGTCCAGGAACGCTATCAAACGCATGCCCAATATGTAGAGGCCGTTCGGCAGGCGGCCCGGAAGCTGGCTAACCAACGGTTTTTACTGGCCGACGATGTGGAGCAGTACGTCAGAGCCGCCGAGGCCAGCGATGTGTTGAAGTAGCTATTTTTTGTTTAATCCCGCCAAGGTTCTTCTTAAACCCTTCAAGAAGCAGGTTCTTTCACGAGATACTGGTTTGTATGCTCCCGGTTCCATTCTGTTAATTTAGCGTTGATGAACTTGAGCTTATATTCTTCATGAACATCACTTTTGTAGGCTAGTACTTCGATGTGGTTGCCGTATATATCTTTTGAGGAGGAAGCAATCAGATAATCGTTGCCCAATATATTGATGACCTGCTCTTTGCTCATTCCGAGGACTACTTTTTTCATATTAGAATGCGTACTCCATGTGATATGATTGGATACACACGCGGTAAGAAAGTAGCTAATACAGTAGACAAGCAATAGTTTTTTAGGCATAGGCTTTACCGTTTTTCGTTACGCTAGAAAAGGATATTCGCTGGCTTATCTACTTGAGTAGCTGATTAGGCCTTCAGCTTTGGTCTGGTTTCTGTTTGCTTTGTTGAGTGGATCATAATCTGGAGATCTCCGGCCGGTATCTGAGTTGACGGTAAACTAAGAGAAGGCCAAGACCGCTTAACAACTCACTCAATGAGATGCAAGCCAGAAAGGCAAGCCCGATAAGCGGTCTAAGAAGCCAGCGATTTGGCCCGTTGGTGGACTAAGTACGACAGCCAGGTTACGCCTACCAGGGTCAGCATGAACCACACGAACGGCAACCGTAAGTCAAGCGTCGACAAGCCGCCGAAGAGCAAAGTAGTCAGCAAGCTGGCAAAACCCTGTAATCCCTGAACCAGTCCGAAGAGCTCTCCTTTGTCGTCTTCACCGGCTTGTTTGGCAATCAAGCCTTCAACCATTCCCGAGATGAGACCAATGGTCAGGCAGTCTACCGCTACCAGGCCGTACAAAATCCAGCCGGAACTGCCCACCAGGCCGTATCCGGCCACGATGGGAATGCCTAACAGCGAAAACCAGAATACCGCCCGGGGTTGATTGAGCCGGTCGGCCAGGTAGCGGTAAAAGACAAACGAAGTAAGCACGCTAAGCCCACCGTAGTAGATAAAAAAGTAGGCAATCGACTGGGTGTTGTAACGCAAAGGACTGAGCGCTAAATAAGTAACAAAGTACGTATAGTACCCCTGCGTCAACGCTAAAGCCACCCGCACCAGCACCAGGGTTCGCAGGCCCGGTCGCTGTTCTTCTTTTTCGGCAAGCTGTTGCCAGAGCTTTTTAGGATTGACTGATTCGCGGATAATCTGCCGCAACCGGGCCCAGTCGACACCTTTGGCATCACCGCAGGTTTCGCCGATGAGCAGACTGATACCCACGTTGATCACCGACAAGCCAATGCCGATGTAAATTACGTATTGGGTCTGTTGGCTGGTTGAAATGGTCATGAGGGTCAGCAAGCCCCCCGCCACCATCGGTCCGAGTACGTTACCCAGCGAAACAATGGTCCCCTGGATACCCAGATTTTTGACCAGATCTTCTTTGGGTGAAACATCGGTTATGGCTGAGCGCACGGCGGCAAACATCCCGTTGGTGATTCCATCGCTGAACCGATTGAGCATCAGCCAGCCCGCTTTGACCGGAATTAGCAGACCGTTAGCCAGCAGCGTCCCCACCGTCGATAGAATCAGGATCGGCCGCCGACCCAGATCATCGGCCAGTTTGCCCAGCAGCGGTCCAGATAGTAACTGAAGTCCCAGAAACAACGCCGTGGCCCCCGCCAGCCATAGTTCCGGCCGGGAGAAGCCTTTCACAAACTGGGGCATTACGGGAGTGATGGCGGCCCCCACGAGCACATCCACCAATACAAGCACATAAATCAGCAACAAACGGCGATCCTTATTCATGAAGCGTCAAGCATCTGTACAAGGAAAATGTTCGCGCTGAGCCACTTATTAAATAGAGCAGCCCTAATCAGGCGGTTGCAGGCATGGCCCTTTCGGCGTACTAGATTTAAGGCAGGGATACGCGCACGCACGCCACCCCGCCCCTACTCGCCGTTCTCCCCGTCCAGTTTTTTCTTGACCACATCCACCGGATAGTTGAGCGCCAGTTGCCGAATGTCGTAGCTGAACTTCTCGTAGGTCTCGCGCCACAGCCGGGCTTCTTCTTCGGTATAGTCGTAAAAGCCCTGCGCATTCTGCACGCCTTTGCCGCCCGCCTGAACAATATCGTCAATCAGTTTAGGCACGTCGGTTCGGTTGCTCAGCGTCGGGAATAAGTCTTTCAGAACGGTGTGGTAGGCCGGTACGCCCGTCAGGTCCATCCAGCGGAAAGGCCCCACCAGCGTCATCCAGTAACCGCCGTTGTTGCGACAGGCCCGGTCCACGTCCTCGACGGTCGCGTAGCCATTTTCGACCATATTAAACGCTTCGCGGAAAAGGGCGTACATCAACCGGTTGGAGATAAAACCCCGGATGTCCCGGCGCACCAGCGTCGGTTCCTTCGCCCAGCGGTGCGCCAGGCCATAAAGCCATTCCGCTTTGCCAACATCGCTTAAATCGCCACAGATGATTTCCAGAAAGCGGGTCGTATGTGAGGGTTCGGCCCAGTGCAGCCCCAGAAAACGGGCGGGCAGCCGCGTTTCCCGCTGAAGAATGCTGATGGGAATGGCCGACGTGTTACTGGTAATGATGCAGTCGTCAGCGACAACGGCTTCGATTTTAGCGTAGACGGATTTCTTGATTTCCAGATTCTCAATCGTGCATTCAACGACCACCCGGCAGTCCCGCAACTGACCGTAATCTTCCGTTAAGACCAGCCGGTTGAGGTAATACTCCGGCGGTTCGGTGGTCAGGCCGTGTTCCAGGGATCGGGTCAAATGCTCCAGAATGCGGGGAATGGCCGTTTCCATATCCATCGGAATAGGCGCCACCGCCACGACGGGATGCCCAGCCAGTAAAAAACAAACAGTAATGCTGCACCCCATGAGTCCCAGCCCCACTACGCCGATGGTAATCTCACCCGATTGGGTATCGTTCAACTCGCTCATACTTACAATGCTCTTTGTTTTGTGCCCTTCAGAACCACCAGCGGTCCGCCGTTGACGCCCACCACCACTTCGGAGCTATTCAGCCCGGCCAGTCCGCGGACATCGCCCCGCACGCCCGCATTGGCTTTAAACCGGAATGTTCCTTTTTGGTTCTCGAAAACGGGCAGGTAGCTGGCGTCGGAGCGGCCGACGCGCACCCGGGCCTGGGTCAGATTGCCGCCGGCCAGTAGATCCAGATCACCATCCGCATCATAGTCAAAGGACTCCAGCGCAAAGACCGGCGCAAACTGCGCCTGAACCGGCAGCGGCCGGGCTACAAAATGCCCGTTGCGATTCTCCCAGTACGTCGTCTGCAACCAGGTAGCCTTTAGTTCCTGCACGTCCTTCCGTTCATCTTCCGTAAACAGGTCCGTCATCGTGGCGTTGGCGTATTGGTTATAATCCGGAAAGCGCGCCCGGAGCGAATTGACCTGGCCCAGGGCCTCGTCCCGACTGGCGAACGGGTAGCTTTTTCCGCCGACATAATAAGCCAGGAAGGGGTCAATCTGTCCGTTGTTGTCAAAATCTTTGTACTGCAACTGAACCGGCTCCTTTACGGACGCCCGGAACTGCGCATTTAATCCGTAGTTTCCGGCGACAAAATCAATGTCACCGTCCCGGTCGTAATCCCCCGCGGTGAGGCAGTTCCACCAACCCTGCGTATTAGCGGGCAGCCACTGCGCCGACTGGTCCATCAACCGGCCTTTTTCATTGATCAATACTTTCAGTGGCATCCATTCTCCGGCCACAATCAGGTCTGGTTTTCGGTCGCGGTTCAGGTCCACGACTTCAACGTCGCAGATCATATCCGATGGCACAATGCCATCCAGCAGGCTATTCTTTTCGGTAAAATGCCCCCGCCCGTCGTTGACCAGCAACTGGCTTTGGCCCGACAGCGGATATTTTCCCGGAATGAACCGGGTGCCGACAAACAGATCCTGATCACCGTCGCCGTCCACATCCAGCGGAGCCACGCAGGAACCAGCCAATGTTTCTTTTGGCAGCGCATTGATCATCTTCGTAAAATGGCCCTGCCCATCGCCCTTGTACAGCCGATCCTGTAACAGGGGATCGTTTTCGGCGAACAGATACCCGCCACTGACCACGTACAAATCCAGCAGGCCGTCGCCATCGGCGTCCACAAACGCGGCCGCTTCGTCCTGACTCTGGCGATCGGCTTCAAAAGCCGGAACCGCCTGGCGTTGCAGCGTTCCGTCGGTGCCCTGTAACCACAACGTACCGCTCTGGCCTTTGGGACCACAGACGTAAACATCAACCCGGCCATCGCCGTTTACGTCGCCCGTTGCCAGCTTCGGGCCATCGTAAGAGTATTGGTAAGGTAGTAACAACTGCCGTTTAAAATCATTGGTATCGACGGGCGTATGCACCCAGCCGGGTTGCGGCATCACCGAGAAAAGTGCCTCGTTGTTTTTCGGGTATGCGTACATCTGCCGGGCGTCTTCGTAGCGGGGCCGCAGACCATTTTTAACGGGCACATTCCGAAAGACCTGCATGTGATTATCGGGGTACACAACCCGCACCGAATCCGCGGTCGGGTGTCCGGCCATCCCGACGCTCAGGGGGGCGTACAGGCAGGACTGATAACCGCGCACCGGCGAAAATTCCTCGTACTGCACGCGCTTACCGCTGTAAACCCATACTTTCGTGCCGATCAGCGAACGGGTTGGATTCGCTTTGGTCAGGTCAATTTTCAGAAATTGTGCGCCGTTGTCCTCCACGGCGCGGTTGCGGTAAATAGCGGCCGGGCCGTTCATGACATTGGCCAGCAAGTCCATATCCCCGTCGTTATCGAGGTCGGCGTAAGCCGCTCCGTTGGCTTTGAACGTCCGGCGGATACCCCAGTCTTTGGTGACGTCGGAGAACGTCAGCGCCGTCGAACCGGAATCGGCGTTGTTGCGAAACAGGAACGCGCCCACGTCAATGGCGGGCATCTGGTCCAGAATCTGCTGCACCGACGCGGTCTGTCCGCCCTGCTGCGATTTAACGCGCTCATCGACCGTAAACTTCAGAAACTGCATGTTGGTGTAATCCTTTTCGTAACCATTGGTCACAAAAAGATCTTTCCAGCCATCGCCGTCGTAATCGGACCACAGGGCTGCCCAGCTCCAGTCGGTATTGGAAATGCCCGATAACTGGCCAATTTCGGAGAAGATGGGCGTTCCACTGGCGTCGTTACCCGCGTTCAGCTGGAGCATATTCCGCATCGTCTGCGGATGAAAACCCGCCCGGAGCAGTTGCAGGTATTTGTCGTAATTATCGTCGCCCGACGACAGTTTAATGCGTTCGTTGGTCGCGGGCATCATATCCAGCGTCAAAATGTCGGGCCGGGCGTCGTTGTTGATGTCGGCCACGTCGGAGCCCATCGAAAACAGCGAGGTGTGGCCCGTGGCCTCCCGAACAACGTTGCGGAACCGGCGCGCTCCGCCCGACCCCGTGGGTTCGTTCAGGTATAAATAATCCTCTTCGTTGAAGTCGTTGGATACGTACAGGTCCGGCCAGCCGTCGGCATTCACATCCGAAACGGCAATGCCCAGCCCAAAACTCAGTACGTTGTTGATGAGGCCGACGGCTTCGGTCACATCCGTGAAATGGGGCGTTGGGCCGCCGTCGTTCCGGAAAAGCTTACTGCCGAAACGGTCGCTTTTCTGCTGTTTGAAATCGGCCAGCAGATTGCTCAGTCCGGCGTATTTCGGCAGCGAATGATTCAACAGAAACAAGTCCAGATCGCCATCCCGGTCATAGTCCAGGAAAGCGGCCTGGGTTGAATACGAATCATCGGCCAGGCCGTATTCGGCGGCTTTTTCGGTAAAGGTCAGGTTTTTATTGTTGATGTAAAGCAGATTCCGGCGCAGGGTTGAGTCACCCATCGCCGAGCGGCAAACGTAAATATCCAGCCAGCCATCGCCGTTCACGTCGGCCATCGTCACCCCGGTTTTCCAGCCTTCCGGAGCGGCTACGCCCGCCGAAGCGGTAATATCTTTGAAAGACAGCCGGTCGGCGCCCGACCTGGTCTGGTTCAGATATAGCTTGTTCGGCACCTGATTACCGGTAAAATAGACATCCAGCAGCCCGTCATTGTTCAAGTCCCCGACGGCCACTCCGCCCCCGTTGAAGTAATAGGGATAATTGAGGACGTTATTTTCCCCATCCTGTTTCACATCGTTCCGGAACGTAATGCCGGTGGCTTCCGGGGAGAGTTCTTCAAAGAGTGGTTTGGCGTCACGGTGACAACCCTGAAGCACGGAGCTGGCGATGCTTAAGAGCAGTAAATAAGGGACTAATCGCATACTGGAAGATACAAGAAAAAAGAGCCAACCGAAGCTGGCTCTGTCAATTATTGGTAAGAATCGTGATGCGGTAAAAAGTTAGTTTTTATCCCACCACAGCGGAGTCGTCACCTTGTCGGGACCATTCAGCAGGCTGACCGCTTTCTGCACTTCGGCCCCGTTGGTCTGCTGTTCGACGAGCAGGAACGGGATCCGGCGCAGCACACCACCCGCCGGGATGTCCGGGTTGTCGGAGTTAGCAACCGGGTACAGTTTCGGGTAGCGGGTCCGGCGATATTCGGCCCAGCCTTCGAAACCATCGGGGAAGAGAGCCAGCCATTTCTGCGTACCAATCTGCTCACGCTGAACAGCTTCCGAGCCACCCCAGGCTACCGGAATGTTTGTCAGGGCAGGCGATTTCAGGTAGTCATTCGGGGCAATCGGCGTATTGGCGCTGGCTTTGTAGGCCGCAATTGCTGCCGCATCCGTTACCCCCCATTGCTTCATGGACGTTTCGATGCCTTTCTCGTAGAAATCTTTAGCGGTACCGCCCATAGTCCAGCCGTTCAGCGCCCCTTCGGCGAGGAGGAAGTAGGCTTCGGCCGTCGCCATGACGTTCTGCCGCGTCTCCAGACCCGTGCTGCCATCCCAGCGGGGTCCTACCCGCGAATTGGTAGCGGCCGTGTTAGCTGGATCGGTCAGTTGCGTTGAGGTCAGACCGTTACGCAGACCTTCGTACGTATTGGTGCTGGCGGCCGGAATAAAGTAAACCGGCAGACGGGGATCTTCGTACCCTTTCAGCGCCGACTCCATGGCGGCACTCATCCGGAATTCGTTCCAGGGTGACATGATCGACAGACCGTTTACGTCGCCCCCTTTGTTGCTCCGCTGAATCAGCGCATCGTCATCGGGCGTAGTGGTTAAGGTTCCACCCGCCACCGCGGCTTCCGCTTCGGTTTTAGCCCGGGCCGGGTCCACTTTTGACACCCGCATCGCCAGTCGCAGATGGAGCGTATTGGCAAACTTGATCCATTTATTCACATCGCCCCCGTAAATCAGGTCAAAGGAGCCGAATGGCTTTTCGGACGTTTTCGTTTTCAGAACCGCTACGGCCGCCGTTAAGCGCTTAAAGAAGTCATCATAAATGACCTGCTGCGAATCGTACGGAACCGACTGGGCGGGTTCGCCGGCCTTGAAATAAGGAATCGGCCCAACGTAGTCCGTCCAGCGGTGGAACGTCCAGACCCACCAGATGCTGGCCAGTGCATTTTCGGCCGAACCCGGGTCCGTATTATCCATGATGGACTTGAGCTGCGGAACCGTCTGCGTGTAGATTACGCCCCACGGACCGCCAATCCAGTCCATCCGAATCACAAAGCGATCCGACGGAAAGTACGTGGCGATGTTGGCAAAGTACTGGGCATACTGGTCAGAGAAAAGATTTTGGCCGATCTGGTAGTTTCCGGCGCTCAGCGTGGACGACGACTGCGCTTTAGCGAACAGGTAAGGAAGCTCACTCTGTCCAATAGTCGATATTTTCGTCTTGTTGGTGTTGATCTCATCAAAGTTAGCCGTACAACTGACACCCCAGAACATAGAGCCTGACAAACAGGCCACTACGGCTGCTTTTTGTAATATATTATTCAATGCCTTCATACAAGTATGGCAGAACAAAAGGATTAGAATGACAATTTTAAGTTTAAGCCAACGGTGCGGTTTGAGGGCAGCGTTCCGTACTCAACCCCCTGGAAGTTACCGTTACCCAGGTTAACGTCCGGATCAAACCACATCTTGCGTTTGCCCAGACCCGGAATATCCAGAATGGAACTGCCCCGGTAAATCCAGAACAAGTTACGGGCAACGAACGACAGTTGAGCGGTCTTGATGAACATTTTTGGCAGCGGAATCCGGTAACCCACCGACAATTCGCGCACCCGGAAGTTCGTCGCGTCGTAGGTGAAGAACTCACCCCAGCCGTAGCGCTTGCCCGATACGGTTTGCCAGAATTGCTCGGCCCGGATAGGGGTCGTGTTTTGCTCGCCGGCTGCGGTTACGCCGGGCAGTACCCAGCCACCTTCCCGATGTTGAGCCGTTACTTCCGGGATACCACTAAAGGCCAGGTTCATCTCGGTTCCGGACGTGGCGACGCCACCAATCCGTCCGTCGACCAGCAACCGGAGGGTAATGCCTTTGTAGTTAAAGCTATTGGTTAAGCCCAGCAGGTAACGAGGGTTGAAGTTACCGACGTATTCCAGCCCCGTTGTCTGAACAGGCAACCCGGCAGCCGACACGACATATTGGCCCGTGTTTGGGTTCGTTTGCCAGCGGTACGCAATGAGATCACCGTACGAGCCGCCTTCCTGAACAATCGGGTTCGCCGAACGCTCCGTGCTACCCAGCGTAGATCGTTTTACCTGATCAGACAGACGCAGAATTTTGTTCCGGTTCAGCGATGCATTGAACGTCACGTCCCAGGTAAAGTTATCGTTCTTGATGGCGTTGCCGTTCAGGACCAGTTCAACTCCCTGGTTCTGAATGTTACCCGCATTGATATACTGATCCGTAAAGCCGGACGCGGGTGCCAGGTTCAGGCGCAGTAACTGGTTCACCGAGTTGGATTTGTAAGCCGTCAGGTTTAAACCTAAACGGTTGCTCAGGAAGCGGGCTTCAATGCCAAACTCAAGGCTTTTGGTGATTTCGGGTTTCAGGTTACCGATGGCCTGCGTTGCATCCCGGCTGATAAAGCCCGCACCCGCGCCCTGGCTGTAAGAATAATTCGTATTCAACAGATACGCACTGGCTGCGTTACCCACCTGCGCGTACGACCCGTTGACTTTCAGGAACGATAAAGGACCCGAAATCTTGAACAGATCAGACAGCACCGCCGATGCACCAATGGACGGATACTGGAATGAGTAAGGCGCTGGTAAGGTCGAAGCCCAGTCGTTCCGCAAGCTGGCATCGATGAAGATCGCATCCTTGAACGCCAGCGTGGCCTGACCAAAGATCGATTGGGTCTGCGAATGGACAAAATCGTCGCCCAATGACAGCGTAGAGCCAAAGTTCAGGTTGAATCGGTTGGGCAGGTTCAACCCATCCGCCGTAGACGTGGTCCGCTCAAAACGCGAGTCCTGCAGGATAGCACCCGCCCGGTAATCGATCTGAAAGCTATCACTGATCTTGTTCTTGCCTTCGAAAATCACGTCAAACCATTTCTGGGTCGTGATGATGTTCTGGCGGATGAATTTACCACCCGGCTGGTTGGCCCAAAGGATGGTTCCCTGCGAATAGCTTTCTTCGTTCTTATCGTAGTATTTATCCAGGTTAGCCCGGCCCTGCACACTCAGGAAAGGCGTCAACTGGTAACGGGCCGTGAGGAAACCAATAACGCGGTCGCGCTGCTCGTTGATGGCGGTCCGGTTAAGCATCCAGTACGGGTTCTGATAGATCGAATTCAGCGTTGAAGGCCAGGTCGTCGGCGTTGGTACACCCAGGTTATTGGTCGTTTCGTACTGCTTGGCGTCATCCAGACTGATGTTGCGCGGAATCTGGTACATGTCGAATACCGGCGCATTTTCTTCACCCGTCCGGGGTTTGTTGTCGATCTTCTGAGAGATGTACGTAATTTTAGCGTCGGTCGACAACTTGCTGGTAATCTGATTACTGGCCCGCAGGTTGATGGTGTGGCGCACCAGATCATTCTTGGGTACGGTACCCTGCAGGGCGTTGTTGGTGTAAGACAGATACGTCTGCATTTTATCCGAACCACCCGACACGCTGAGGGAGTTGTTGAAGCCGGCCGCCGTCCGGAAAAAATCCCGGATGTTATTGGGCTGGGCCGAATACGTAGCCGCCTGGCCCAGGTAGTTCGTGTAGCTCTGGCCCGTCATCGCGGCACCCCAGCTATCGCCTTTGGAAGGATCCAGCACACCGCCGACCCCCTGACCGTATTGGTTCTGCACTTTCGGCAGCGCAAACGGACGATCAAACGATACGCCTGAGTTCAGATCAACCGAAACGCGTCCGGCTTTTCCGCTCTTGGTCGTGATCAGAACGACCCCGTTGGCGGCCTGGCTACCGTAAAGAGCGGCCGCCGAAGCACCCCGCAAAATCGTCATGTCAGCAATATCGTCGGGGTTGATGTTCGAAGCCCCGTCGGTTCCGGCAACGGCCCCGAAGTCACCACCGGGCTGACTGTATGTACTGTTATTAATAGGCACCCCATCCACCACAAACAGGGCGTTGTTCGAGCCCTGGATAGACCGGTTACCGCGCAAAACAATCCGCGAGCCGCTACCAACCCCACCCGAACCCTGGGTGATGTAAGCCCCGGCGATTTTGCCCTGCAGCGTGTTGACAATGTTCGCGTCACGAACCTCATTCAGCTGAGCCGGTTTAATGCTCTGCGTGGCGTAGGTCAGCGCTTTTGCTTCCCGCTTGATACCCAGCGCCGTTACGACAACTTCCTGCAACTGCTGGTTGTCCGGATCCAGTCTTACATTGAGGGTCGACTGATTACCCAGCGTAACTTCGTGGCGCTGATAACCGACAAAACCAAACACCAGAACGTCACCCGAACGGGCGCGGAGTTGGTAAGCTCCGTTCGCGTCGGTGGTCGTACCGCGTGTCGTGCCTTTTACAACAACGTTCACTCCGGTTAATGGCTGGGCGTTTTCGTCCTGGACAGTTCCACTGACCGTCTGATCCTGGGCTATTGCCCGGGACGTAATCAGAAATACCCATAGAATGAGTAATAAACACTGTTTCATGTACAAGAGAAGATAAGAGTAGTTCGCAGCTAAATTATTAAAATAATTTACTATTAATGCACCCATTTACCGTATTAAATACTTATTATTATAATAATCCAAAACTTTTCTAGGCCCAACTCTTCGCCTATTCATAGTAGAAAATGCCCATTTTTCTCCTACGAACCGCAGAAAAATGGGCATTATTCGCTTTCAACTAGCGCGCAAACAATTGATATGGTTATACTTAACTATAAATAAAAGTAATAAAGAGAGATGAGGTCGAATCACCGGACGACCGCCAGTTTTCCGGCCAGGCCCTGCTGTCCGTCGGGGGCAATAGCGAAGACAAAATAAATACCCGTTTCGGCGCGCTGGCCGCGGTAAGTCTGTAAGTTCCAGGTAGCTGTGCCGCCCTGGGAGCGGGTTTCGTAGACCAGTTGCCCGGCCGCATCCATGATCTTGACGACCGTATTTTCGACCAGCCCATTAATGGCAACTGAACCGCCGAAATCAGGTCGGACGGGATTGGGGAAGATCGTGATGCCGGTCAGGGCTGCTGCTGGCTCGGTGGCGCTGCCGCGGTAGGAAGCCAGTCCGTTCGGTGTTGCCACGAGCACCTCCCCACTAACGGGTTCGATGGCGATGTCCGTAATTGCATTAGAAGGCAGCAGGCTATTCTCCGTCGTAAACTGATTGATCACCGCCGTGCCATCCGCATTAAAAAGGTATAGTCCGTTCTGGGTGCCCATCCACTTGCGGTCGCCACCGTCGACCGCTAGGGCTGTTACGGACTCATTACTGAGCAAACGCCGACCCTCAAAAATGGGCGTATATGCATTGACGTTACTCGTAAATACGGTTGAAGGATCATCAAAAACGGCCACGCCCTGATCGGTTCCGACCCAGATCAATCCGTCGCGGTCTCTCACCAGTGAGCGAACTGAATTGCTGGGTAAACTGCCACTGCCCGTCTGCGTACTCAGCAACCGGCTTCGATTGCCTGCCGGATCGAAAACCAGCAAACCACCGCTGGTTGGGTTGAGCCGCATCCAGAGAAAACCGTTGTCATCCGGCACCAGCTGAACAATCGTCCCGCGACTGGGCGTGAAGGACGCCTGCGAGCCGTCTGGCCGCCGAACGTACAGAGCGGGGGTGCTGAGCGTATTCGGCGCAGCCATCCATAGGTTACCCGCTCCGTCAACGGCCAGACTGCTGATAGAAGCGGGCACCTGGCTTATTTTCTCGATGTTGTTCTGGGAGCTCAGCGCCCAGAGTCCTCCGCCGAAGCTGGCCGCGTAGAGCCGCTGGTCAGCGGGATTGTAGGCAGCCGCCACAAAATCCGTGGGCAGGGAGGACAAGCCAACCGACTGCCACTGGTCATTCCCAAACCGGTCGAATCCCCGCCGGCGCCCCAGTGGCCGCAGGTTGGCATCGAAGCCACCCGGCAGCGCAATTAACTGGCCCGTGGCTGCGTACAAACGCTGGAATAAGTCAGAAGCCGGTCCGTCCGGGCTGGCCGACTGCACCGTGTTGCCCGCAATGCGCAGCAAACCGTTTAGGGAATCGGCCACCCACAAGCTGCCGGCCAGTTCCGTAATTTCTTTGGGTCGTCCGATGAGTGTATCCTGAATAAGCGTTCCGTTCTGCCGCTGGAGACCACCGGGCGTTACGCCTACCCATTCCGAAGCATTCAGGAGAAGATTATTGATTGCCGGCAGGGCCTGCTGGCCCTGCCACGTACCGTTCTGCCGTTGCCAAACGCCTGCCCCCGGTATGGCAACGAACAACTGATTATTGGCCCCAACCACCGACCGAATCGACGCGCCGGGCGGTAGGGTCACCGGTCGCCAGTTACCATAGTAAGCAAGATTAACCGTGGGCGCGAACCGGGCGGCCAGCAGGCCCCGTGAAGTCACGGCATACAGCGAATCGTTGGCGTAGGCAGTTGAGTAGACCACTACGGACGACCCGGCCGGGCCGATGTTCAGGTAAGTGTCCTGAATGTCGGCCCCGGTTGTGTTCAACACGACAATCCCAAAGTCGCAGGCCAGGTAAGCCGCGTTCCCGATCCGGGTAATCTGATTGATTCGTTTGCTGCCTCCAATCTGAGTCGCATCGCGAATGAGCGTGATGGACCGAATGCCGCTGGGTTCGCCCTCGTCCGTTACCGACAGCAGATCGATGGTCCCGCTGCGGTACCCAATCAGGAGTTGTTTTCGGTCAGCGAGGTAAAACAGCCGGCTAACGCCAACGTCCGTAAACCCGTCGTCGCGCGTCAGCCGCGTGGTTTCGTTGGCCGCCGGATCGTAGGCGAAGAATCCGTTTTGACTGGCACAATAGACCCGGTTCTGCACGGCAACCACCGTCTGAGCCGAGCGATAAGCGGGGTGCGTTCGCCAGACACCCAGTTGGGCCAGCGCAGCGAACGGGACGGATAAAGCGTTTAGGAGAAGAAGCCAACCAAAACCAACGCGTCCGGGCCAGGACCCCGAAAGAACCCTGGCCCGGACGCGTTGTCCACCGCTCAGCCGACCGGCGATCCGGTTATTGCTCATAAGCCTTCTGGCTTAAGTCTTCGCTGTTCTCGTATACCCATTCCTTATTGCCCGCTCGTTCGCCCAGGTTAAAACACCGGCGGCAACGGGCTTCGTAGCTGTTGGTTTCGCCCAGCAGCACCTTTTCCCTGGACGGAACGAGCCGGTACGAATAGTTGGCAATATCACCGCACACGACGCAGATAGCGTGCACTTTCGTCACATACTCCGCAATCGCCATGAGCTGCGGCATGCAGCCGAACGGTTTGCCTTCAAAATCCATATCAAGACCCGCCAGGATAACGCGTTTCCCCCTATTGGCCAGGGCGTTACAAACCTCCAGAATTTGCCGGTCATCGAAAAACTGGGCCTCGTCAATGCCAACGACTTCGCTATCGCCGGCCTGTTCGAGAATTTCCCGAGCCGACTGCACAGGCCGCGACTGGATGGCCAGTGCGTTATGCGAAACGATGTTTTCCGCGTGGTACCGCGTATCTAGCGCTGGCTTGAAAACGGCCACCTTAAGTTTGGCGATAACAGCCCGGTTTAACCGCCGGATCAGTTCCTCGGTTTTGCCGGAAAACATCGATCCGCAGACAACTTCAATCCAGCCCGTCCGCAGATGGGGCGGTTCGCTTCGGCGATTGGGTTCGATAAACATACGCTGGTTATTAAAGAAATCAGTTAGCTTGTTGAATGCAAAATCAGCGCTGGAGTCGGGCCTTCATGAAGGTGGCACTTTTCCGGTTGCCTGCCAAAATAGGCTTTATTGATTATTTCATGAAGGTCTGACCGGATTCTAGGCGAAACCTATATCTTTACAAAGCAAAGATATTTTGACATGTCGAACAAGTTCAACGCATCTTCTCTTACCGAATATAGTAAGTCATATGCCCGCCGGCTGGCTACCGACTATTTTGCCAATCACACGGTTATTTCCGGACAGGATCTCTTAAAATTAAGCGCCGTTACTCAGGTTAACTTGTTCGTCATTAGCAACTTATCGGACAAATGGCGCGCAGAGGCCGAGCGGTTACGCAGTCCTTACTTTGATTTTGAACATCCCGAGGTCCGACACGCCCTCCAGGCGTTTATGAACACGGTTTCGCAGCATATTTCCATGCGACGCGAGCAACTGGAGCCCCTTCTGGTGGAAGCGACCCGACGGACGCTGATTCTGCTGTTTGACCCCCGGCATTATTTCGACGAAGCCCTGCGCAACCAGCCCGACTTTTCGCTGAGTGCCGATGCGGCTCGCCAGTTAACGCGTTATACCCACATTCACAAATTCGTTCCGGCAGCAATTGAAGAACGGATGCGGGGTAAAGATTTTACGTACGTCAATCAGGCCCTGAACTGGCTCGACGAGATTCTGGTTCACCGCAGCCGCGAACTGGATACGCCTGATAAATACATCCAGTTGTTTTCCGAAAAAGTATTCCTGGACCCTGCCGCGCTGCTCCGTAAGTCGTACGATATACACGCCCCACAGGTGGCTCCTCCGACCAATAAGTCCTTCTTCGAGATTGATCTTGACAGCCCGGCCATTCCCCCGGCTCCCTTGACGGCTCTGCAGCCCGATCAGAACCTGGAGTCGCCGAAAGAAATCCAGCCGGTTGAACAGGTGCCTCTGGCGGAATCGGCCACGGCCACCAGTTCCGGACCACTTTTTCTGGGTAGCTCCGACTCCGAGGAACCCGTGGCGCCTTCGATGCAGCCCAGTCAGGCGGAAGTGCGACTCCGCGAAACGCCAACGCTGCGGGATGATCTGCGGGGCGAAGCAACGAGCGCTTCCCAGGTCGAGACACCCGCCAGTACACCAATCACCATTGGCGAGACTTTTTACCGGGCGCCCATCGAAAGCATCAGCAAGAGCATCTCGCTGAATCAGAAATTCATGTTTATCAATCAGTTGTTCAACGGCAGCGCAGCCGCTTACAACGAAGCCATCGGCGAACTTGATCACGCGACCAATTACGATCAGGCGCTGGATCTGGTATCGCGCCGGTATGCCGCGCAATATAACTGGGAAATGAACAGCGACGAGGTCGGGATGCTCATTGACATCCTGAAACGGCGTTTCGCTTAATCGACCAAGTAGTAAAACCCTCAGAAAGCCCGTACTCCATAAGGCTTTCTGAGGGCTGCTTAGTTATTGTACGACCCCGTTGCCCGGCCGAACAGCCTCGTAGGAGGAAGCTGCGTCGCCCACGCGGGTTTCGTCGTAGTAAAGTACCCGCTCATTGTACTTCGACTTTCCGGACCAGCAGTACACCCCGATTTTCCAGTAAGGCTTCCGCTTTTCGGGATACCCAATAGCAATGTTGTGCTCATCCACTTTCAGGACGCCGTTCATCCAAACCTGCAGCACACCCTCCTTACCGGTAGGATCCCATTTCACGTGCACTACATAATCGACCCACTGATCATACTGTGCCTTTCCGACAATGGTCACTTTACTGCTGGTGGGTGTTTGCATCACCTTTGTAATAGGCTTGGAAGAAGCGGTATAAGCCAGTTCAACATCATTATCACCTTTCAGCGTGAAACACAGGGGAGGAACGGTGTGCGAAACGCCGTCATCGGGGTAGCCATGCCACTGGCTGAAGATCAACGGCTCTGGATCATTCGCCATGGCCGCCGAGGGCATATAGACACTGTAGCCATACCAGCGCTCATCCTCCCCTTCCGGCAGCGGTGCCGTAGCCAGTTCGGTATGGGCGCTTTGGTTGTTGCCGTCGTATTTGTCTTTTTGGAAAGAAAAACGCATCGCCTGCTGGCCGGACCGGATCTGCTCTTTTGTCATAACACCCTCACCACCATGCAATTCCGGATACCAGAAATTGGCGTATTGATTAGATTCAAAAGGATCTTGGTACAGAATAGTAGTTGCTTCCCGCGATGTCGAATGGACACCAATAGCTTCGGGGTTCACTTCCTTATCTTGAGTACAACTACTTAAACCTAAAAGTAATACCCATGAGACAATAAGCGATGCTTTAGAAACCTGACTTTCCTGCTTTACGAGAGTCGCTAAGAAGGGTTTAATTTTAGGACTATCCGAAATAGCCGTATTAATAAAAGAACGTTTCATGGCTTTTTATGACTTTAGGTTTATACTGCTAAAGTCACAAAAAGTCTGCATATCAACCAGTTACCCTAGCAGACACGCGCTAATCACCAGTATTCAAATGAAAATATTATCATTATTTTAAATATTTTTAATCCAAAATAAACGGCATAGTTTAGCTTGATTATCTGCGTTTATCACAAAAAATAAATAATTTAATGAGTCTGATAATTACAGCATAAATAATTTTAATAGATACATAAGAACATATTTAACGGTCATAATTGTCAGACAAAGTGTGTAATCCAATACACAGTTTAGTATACTAATATGTACATTTTAAAAGGCAAAACTGAATAATTATAAAATTAACATTATTTCATATATAGTGTTAAATAAACCGAACTACCTGCCTTTTTAGAAGTAAAAAGAGCGGCCCAATCGAATGTATCTTTTTATAGTCCTGCTCGTCTGAATAGGGAGAAGAAGGTCTTCAAACCGGATTTAGTATCTGGTATCCATCCATTATTCTCTCAGGTTTAGCCTTGCGCCTATTAGTTATTTGTACCTTACTTGCTGCACTAATTTCTTTTTCATCGTTTTCCCAAACCTACCACCGGCGGGAGAAGGATATTAATCAGCTTATCCAGGAGCTATTTCCGGTTCAGACAGAGGGCGTCGATTACCAAACTGTCTACGAGAATCTTTATCAGCTTTACGCCAGCCCGCTTGATCTCAACGCCGTTACCCGAGACGAGCTCCTGGCCACTGCTCTCTTAACGGAACGCCAACTGACTAGTCTTCTTAGCTACCGGTCAACTTATGGTCCTTTTTTGTCCCTCTACGAGTTGCAGGCCGTTCCCGATTTGGATCTGGTAACCATTCGGCGTCTCCTGCCGTTTGTGACGGTCGATTCCAGCCAACGTTTGGGAAAGGGCTTATTCCGGAACCCCACCGATCATTATCTTATTGTCCGCGCGGAACAGGTTTTGGAGCGTCAGAAAGGCTTTACGGCGGCTCAGCCAGACAAGGCGGGGCATCTGCCTCAGCGCTATTCAGGAGGGCCACAACAGTGGTATCTGCGTTACCGCTACAGTTCGCCACGCAACTTCAGCCTGGGCCTAACGCTGGAACAGGACGCGGGTGAGCCTTTTCGCTGGCGTCCCAATCATTACCAATACGGCCTGGATTATCTTTCTTTTCATGCGCAGGTACAAAACCGCGGTCGCTGGCGTAACGTCCTGATTGGCGATTATCAGCTGCAGGCCGGGCAGGGGCTGGTACTGGCCTCGGGCTTTTTTCTGGGCAAAGGCGCCGAAACAGTGGCGGGCATACGCCGGCCTTCACTGGGGGCACGGCCCTACACTTCCCTGACCGAGTACGGCTATCTGCGCGGCCTCACCGCCACCTACGCCATTGATGCTACGATGGACGTAACCGTATTGGTGGCCCGCAACCGACGCGACGCCAACTTGGTCCAGGGTGATCCGTCTGATGAGACGACCGTCAGTTCCCTGCAAACCTCAGGGCTGCACCGCACCCTGTCGGAACTGGAAGACCGCGCCAGTCTGCTGGAAAACAACCTCGGCGCTCATCTACTTTACCACGACAACCGGCGTCTGCAATTGGGCGCTACTTTTTTACATACGGTCTTTGATAAGGCCATTCACAAGCGGGATCAAGCTTATAACCGCTACGAATTCGCGGGTAAACAGAATACGGTGGCTGGACTGCATGGCGCTTATGTCTGGCGCAACGTCAACGTATTTGGCGAAACGGCCTACTCAGCCGGGGGCGGCCTCGGCGCAACGGGCGGAACGGTAGCCAGTCTCACCAAACGCCTGGATGCGGCTTTACTAGGCCGTTATTACGCCCGCAACTTTCACAGCTTCTACGCCAACGGGTTTGGCGAGAACACCCGGAACAGCAACGAACAAGGCGTTTATCTGGGCCTCCGCTACGTGCTGTACCGGAAATTGACGGCGGGTGCTTTTATCGACCGCTTTCAGTTTCCGTGGTTGAAGTATGGCGTCGACAAACCTTCCGGCGGCTTCGATTACCTGTTCCAGACAACGTACACACCCACCAAAAAAGTAGCCTTATCCGGCATTTATCACGAAGAGCATAAAGAGAAAAACCGCCCCGCTGCAACCAGTAAACTACGGGAGACGGTCGGAACGGTAAAAAGAAACGTGGTGCTGAAGGGTGATTACACGCCGGTGCGTGGACTGACCTTTCAGTCACGGCTTCAGTGGGGCCGTTTTCGGTATGCCGGACAAAAAGCCTCGAACGGCGTGGCTCTGGTACAGGATGTCACGGCTGATTTCGGGCGGCTCTCCCTCAGCGGGCGAATAGCGTGGTTTTCGACGGAT
>Ga0325400_1000981_pt1 | contig 22736 bp, 17 predicted proteins | sample PopdelMetagenome_2_FD_205662 | JGI IMG/M metagenome (GOLD analysis project Ga0325400, IMG submission 205662) | Populus deltoides microbial communities from Bellville, Georgia, United States - Xylem-PdKOR-R1 | ecosystem: Host-associated > Plants > Phyllosphere > Stem > Wood/Secondary xylem...
ATTTTGGAATTACTAAAACTTTGGAGGTTCTGCATGAGCACTTTTATTGGCCTAATATGAAAAGAGATGTGCAAAGAATGTGTGATAGGTGCATAACATGTAGACAAGCTAAGTCTAGGGTAATGCCGCATGGACTATACACACCTTTGCCTGTTCCTAAGGAACCTTGGGTTGATATTTTTATGGATTTCATTTTGGGTCTACCTAGGTCTAGGAAAGGGAGAGATTCTATATTTGTTGTTGTGGATAGATTTTCTAAGATGGCATATTTCATTGCTTGCCATAAAACAGATGATGCAATAAATATAGCTGACCTATTCTTTAGAGAGGTCATTCAGCTACATGGTCTTCCTAGGAGCATTGTATCCGATCGAGACATTAAGTTTTTGAGTTAATTTTGGAAGGTTTTGTGGGGTAAGTTAGGAACTAAACTTTTATATTCCACTACTTGTCATCCACAAACAGATGGTCAAACTGAAGTTGTTAACCGAACTTTGATTCAATTGTTAAGGGTTATCATTCAAAAGAATCTTAAAAATTGGGAAGATTGTTTGCCATTCATTGAATTTGCATATAATCGTAGTGTGCATTCTACTACTGATTATTCACCATTTGAGATTGTTTATGGTTTTAACCCTTTGACACCATTAGATTTAATTCCTTTGCCTATTGATGAAAGGGTTAGTCTTGATGGTAATCAAAAAGCACAGGTGGTGAAAGATCTCCATGCAAAAATTCGGCAACAAATAGAAAAGAAGAATGAACAATATGCAAACAAAGCCAATAGGGGACGAAAATTAGTGAGATTTGAACCAGGTGATTGGGTTTGGGTGCATATGAGGAAGGAAAGGTTTCCTGAACAAAGAAGATCAAAGTTGATGCCTCGAGGAGATGGTCCTTATCAAATCATAGAAAGGATTAATGATAATGCCTACAAAGTGGATCTACCAGGTGAGTATGGTGTTAGTGCTACATTCAATGTTTCTGATCTTTCTTCATTTGATGTAGGTGATGATTCGATGTCAAATCCTTTTGAGGAGCGAGGGGATGATGCGATCTAACCGTCAAAGGATCCATTGGAGATTCCAGTTGGTCCAGTTACTAGGCTTAGGGCTAAGAAGTTCAAAGAATCTTTCAATGGACTTCTTAAAGATACATGGGCTAAGGTGGACTTCAAGAGAATTTGTAATAATAAAGAGCAAGCCTTGATTAATCTGAGTCATATTCAAGAGGGGCTTGTTGGTGGAACCAAGACCATTACACAAGGATTGGGAGAAGAAGACTAGATTCAGACAGTTTGACGTTTCGTTACTCTTTTGGTCATAACTGGAGCTACACATAGAATTTTGATGTGATTCTAGTTGGGATGGAAACTAGACTTCCATACCTTTACAATGGTATATGGCATGCCTTCTAATTCATTAAGACGAGAGAGAACCATCCATTTTAAGTTGGGCCTTACTGCTGCTAGACAGAATACGGAAACAACGAACTTGTCTTATTTAATTAGTTGGGCTATCAAACTTTATTTATTTTGAGAGGAGACAACTTGTTTGGGTTTTAGACTTGTTTATTTTGTTTATTTTAATTATTTTGGGCTACTTTTAGCTTAGGTTGATTATTATTTAAATTGGGTTTATGTGAGATCCATTAGGAAAACTAGGGTTTTGGCTTAGAGTTTAAATACTCTTTAGGAATATTTTTAGGGCAGACTTTTTATAATATTTTCAGCATTGTAACCGACTTTTGGTTGCTCAATCTTGGTTCTTGATTGAACTTTCAACTCTTCAAAGAATTGACCATTCTTTGTTGTGAATTTATACTTCTTTTGCTCGTCTCCAGGTGTAGGCGTTGTGATGGAGTTGGTTTATAGTCTTGTTGCCTTGGAGCAAGTCTTTCATTGTGATAAGCTCATTTAAATCTTAACAAACTTGGGTTAGATTGATCTTGGGGTTGCGAATACCATTAAATTCCGTTAGGGTTCGCATCAAGAAGGGAGGTGAATCTGGAAGCAGCAACTGAGATTTCTATTCATGCTTTGGCAGGTTCTCTGAGCCCCAAAACCATGTGCATTCTTGGGCATGTCAATGGTTGTGTTGTGGTGCTCCTCATCGATACCGAGGGCACACATAATTTCATGGACCCCTCAATTCAATAACGAGCGTATCTTCATTCACAATCAACAACATGACTCTTGGTTAGAGTGGCCAATGGGGATAGTTTTTTCAATAAAGGAAAATGTGCGGATATTTAGTTTCACATGCAGGGTAACACTTATCACACATATATTTATGTTTTGACTTTGGGTGGTTGTGATATTGTATTAGAAGTTCAATGGGTCAATACCTTGGGGCCTATTTTATGGGATTTTGTTAAACTAAGCATGGAATTTAATCTGTTGGATTCTAGGCATGTTTTACAAGGCATTACACCCACAGAAGTTTCCTTGATGGATAGGGAGCAGTTTGGAAAAGCTATGAATCAAGACAAGCGAGGTTTGATATTACAGCTTTTTCCACCTGATGTATTTTGCATTTCTACTCTTGAAATTGACCTCTTTCTTACTAATTTACTTGATAAATTCTAGAAAGATTTTAGTGAACCCATGGGACTTTCACCAAATCATGACCACAATCATAATATTGTTCTTCAACCAGGGGTTAAACCAGTCTGTGTTGGACCATATCGATACCCTTGTTTTCAAAAAACTGAAATTGAAAAACTTGTTAATAACATGCTTATTTTGGGTATCATTCGACCTAGTCCTAGTCCATTTTCTTCTCCGGGTCTTTTAATTCGTAAACAGGATGGTAGTTGGCGTCTTTGTGTTGATTAGAGAGCCTTAAATACAGATACCATTAAGGCCAAATTTCCTATTTCTATTGTGGACAAACTTCTAGATGAGTTGCATGGGGCAACTATCTTTAGTAAATTAGACTTACGTTTCGGGTATCATCAAATTCGAGTTAATCTCGAGGATTTCCCAAAAACTGATTTCCTCACTTATGAAGGCCATCACGAATTTCTTGTAATGCCTTTCGACCTTACAAATGCTCCACCCACTTTTCAATCTCTCATGAATCATATTTTTAAGCCTTTCTTGTGAAAATTCATGTTAGTTTTCTTTGATGACATTCTTATTTATAGCACCAACTCCGAAGAGCATCGACAACATTTAATATTGGTATTGAATATTTGAAAACATCATCAGCTTTTTGCAAAAAAATCTAAATGTTCCTTTGGATGTCAAGAGATGGATTATCTTGACCATTTGATCTCTAAGAAAGGAGTCTGGGCTGATAAAAAAAATGAATATATGTTAAATTGGTCTTTTCCTTCCACCCTGGTTTTCTTGGTCTCATAGGGTATTATCGTAAATTCATCAAAGGATATGGTTTTATTGTTGCTCCTTTAACTTTTTTACTCTAGAAAAATTCATTTGAGTGGACCTTTATAGCTAAAGAAGCTTTCACTGCCCTTAAGAATGTTGTGATCAACCCCCCTATTTTAATTCTTCTTGACTTTACTAAACACTTTATTATTTAATATGATGCTTCTAGTTGTGGTATAGGTGTTGTACTGATGCAACAGGAAAGGTCCATTGCCTTTATGAGTCGGGTTATTCATGGGAAGGCCTTGCACTTTTCTACATATGAAAAGGAGCTCATGACCTTAGTTTTGGCAGTCAAGAAGTGGCGTTCTAATGTTTTGGAGCAAACTTTTCAAGTGTAGATGGATCATTAAAGTCTAAAATACCTACTTAAGCAGAAAAAGTGGGGACACCCATATAACAAAAATGGCTAACTAAATTGTTGGGCTTTGATTTTTCGGTGGAATACAAGAAGGGAAAAGAAAATCTAGTCGTTGATGCCTACTCTAGGCAATTTGACAATGCACTAGCCACGTTGACTGCCTTGTCATTTCCTTTTGATAATTGGATTTCAAATTTACGGGACTCCTATTCAGAGGATCCTAAATTACAGAAACTGATTTCTGATTTTGCAGGATAATGTCTAGATGAGACCAAATATGTCATGAAGGATGGGTTATTATTTTACAAAGGCAAGATGTATATTAGTGATTCTACTACTCTCAACGATCAGTTGCTCCACTTATCTCATGGAAGCCCTTAGACAGGCAACTCAGGGTTCCATAAAACTCTCTCTTGGGCTAGAGCTAACTTTAATTGAAAAGGCATGAAGGCTGACATTAAGAATTTCATTAAGGAGTGTGATATTTTCCAACGCAACAAAATTGAAACCATCCATCCAACAGGTCTTCTCCAACCTTTGTCTATTCCTATAAGGGTATGGTTGGATATCTCCTTAGACTTTATTGAAGGGCTGCCTCTTTCTAATGGATTCAATGTGATTTTGGTCATGGTTGACAGATTGAGCAAGTATATGCATTTCATCTCAATTACACATTCTTATACAGCCACTAAAATCATATAGATTTTTATTGTTAATATTTTTAAATTACATGGAATGCCTAACTTCATTGTCAGTGACAGAAATATTTTGGAAAGAACTGTTTAAATTGCATAGGACTGAGCTCAAAATTTCATCGGCTTATCATCCCCAAACAAATGGTTAAACAGAGATTGTGAATAAGTGTGTGGAGCAGTATTTACAGTATTTTTCTAGGGATAAGCCTAAAAAGTGGTCTCGGTGGTTGCCTCCTGCGGATTTGTGGTATAATATGAACATTCATGCTTCCACTAAACTTTCATCATTTGAGGCAGTTTATGGATACCCACTCCCACCTTTGTTAGCTCATTCATTGGGGACAATTACGGTTCAGTCTATAAAAAACACCTTGAGGAGCTGGGATCAGATTTTGCGCCTATTATGTGAGAACTACAGGTGGCCCAAGAGAGGATGAAGCATTTTGCATATTTAAAATGTATTGAACAACATTTTGAAATAAGAGATTTGGTCTCCATCTCCAACCATATAAACAACATTTGGTCGTGCAGCGTAAAAATCTCAAGCTTTTTTCCTAGATTTTATGGGTCCTATCAAATCATGGAGCGGATTGATGGTGTTACTTATCATTTGGACCTTCCCTTCACCTCCCTCCTTCATCCCGTGTTTCATGTATTGGTCTTGAAGAAGAAGCTGGGTGCTTGAAATATGCTGGTGAATACAATCCCTCCATTAATTGTTGGTGGAGGGCCACAAGCTGAGCCTAAAGAAATCTTGCAATGGCACCTTAAGAAGAAGAATAGACGAGCTGTCAGTGAGTTGTTAGTCAAATGAAAAGGGCTAGAAGTCGATGATGCCTCCTGGGTTGAATTTCATAAGTTGCAAAAAAACTTCCCTGACATTGAGGGCACGGTGTTCTGATGGGGCAGGATTGTCATGGGTCTGTTAGGAGGACATGGTTTTAGGTGATCTAGACGTGGGGTCTTGAAAAAATAGGGTTGTAATATTGCCTGAGTTTTTGGGTATTTAATATAATTTGGGATATGTAGTTATTTATGTGGTTGTTACTTCAAAGTGTTTTACGCAATACTGATAGTTATTAATTATGGGTTGTTAGTTATTGTTTAATTTTTATAAGTAGTGAACTGGTGGTCAATTATTTATTATTTAAATTATTATTATAAATAAAAAAATATCCAGAATTTCATCCAATACGAGCAAGCACTGAGGACTTCGTCCATGGAGTGGCTATTTAATTATTCTCTATTAACGAGTCCCTTACATTCAGTGGCTAGGTTTGATCTTTCATGGGGTGACCCGGATTATCACCAGGAGATTTTGGAGAACTTGAAGGCTGCCGTCAAGACCACTAAGAAGCTCTATGTTGTACGTTTCTTTTTTTATTCATTTAGTTTTCTAAATTATTTATTACGCTAATTGTAATAGTAGTAGTAGTTGAAACAATTTGTTTCCTTCAGGTGATGCTCGACACTGTGGGAGCTGAGTTGCAGGTTGTTAATAAAAAGCGGCAGCCCCATTTCACTTCTGGCAGATGATTTTGTTATTCTGACTCCAGATCAACAACGGGAAGCTTCTTCTGAAGTTCTCCCCATCAATTTTGATGGACTACCTGAGGTTTGTTCTATATATTCGTTCATCATTTCTGCAAACATACTGTTGGTGTAATAATTGTTCTGTCTTTCTTTTTGATGGAACCATTATTGGTTAAGGGTAGGTGTATGTAATGCAAATTACCACTCTAAAAATCCAGATCAAACTTAGTGCTTTATGATGCTTTAAAGAGTTTGAAAGGTTTGATTATGTAGAAATCTGGGTAGCCATGGGGACGAACAAGAAGTTAAAACTTTGAATAAAAGAAATATGGTTTTTCTACTATTTAACAATCCAATTTGTGACATTATTTTTTATCATCTGTTTATCATACATAAAATTAAGTGTATTGGTTTTCCTTTCTGGATCAAAGGAACTGTGAGTTTATTGATAAATATGAATTTTTATACAATTTTCATTACTATCAATCTGGTCTTTGTAGGCAGTGAAGCCAGGAGACACCATTTTTATTGGTCAACACCTTTACTGGCAATGAAACTACTTCTGTATGGCTGGAGGTAAGAGAAGGACAACATTGGTTGCTAATCATTGATTATAGTCTTCTGTCTAGTTCTTTACAATGTAAATTTTATTCAGTCATTGTCTGAAGGGAAGTGGGATTCTTGCTTTGGTGTTTAAATATTATCCTCCAAACAAGGAGGTTAAAATCTAACCTACAGCTTTATTATTATTATTATTCTCTCTCACTTCTTTTTTACATAAAGAATACACTCAAATAATTTTTATTTCTTTCTATGCAATTGTTACTAATATTTTACTTATTTTCTCTCTTTCCACCAACAATTTCTCTTACAACTTATTAATAAACCAGCTATCATCAAAAACTAACTTTTACATCAAATTTACCCTTTAATAATTCATATTCATTTTTAACCTGGTACCAGAGGCCACCTAAGGTTTAAAGAAGTTGAGATTGCTCATAGGAACTTCGTCACAATACTGTTCATACTGTGTGCGTGTGATTCCGGGAAGAAAATGCTTATGGATGACCTGTAGTGATTTTCCTGGAATTGAATTGAGCTGGTTTTTGAGGTGAAGGGCAATGTGTCATATAGAATTCGGCAACCTTGGCTGGGTCTTTATTCACTTGGCATGCCTCAACTTCCTACTCTTTCAGATAAAGATAAGTAGGTCAGTCCTGAATCTATCTTCGTATAATATTTATCCATTTTCTTTCACGGGATATCGTGGTCTGCTTCATTTATTTCTTTTAAGTTCTATGCCTGATTTTTTCCCTTTCTGGGAGTTCAAAACAAAATTGATTTCCTCTCGCTGTCGTATACATGGCATGCAGAAGATGTATGCCATGTAAGTATTTTCCTGATTCAATGCCCTTTTGTTGCATCCTGGCTTGTTGAACAAGTGATCTTCCTGTATTTGCATAAGAAGCTCGTGTCTTTATGGCTCCAGTAAGAGTCCTTTTTTTTTCTTCACTGCGAAGCAGGCCCGTGGGTACTTATCTAAGCTGGGTGATCTATGTCAGACTCAAACTCTTGCCAAGATTGAGAATATAGAGGTTTTTAGCATATACCAACCATTATCTCATAACTCAACTATTTTCCATCGAGGTGAACTAAAAGCAATGTTATTTTTGTGCTTATTTAAATGTTTCTTTGTTTCAGGGGTTAATCCATTTTGATGAGATATTACAAGAAGCTGATGGCATTATCCTTTCCAGAAGGGAATTTGGGCATAGGTCTCCCACCAGAGAGGGTTAGTTTCTAAGTTTAATGAAGCAGTCATAGTGTGTATAGCATAAAGTTCTTGTGTGTTTGATTCAATGGCTATATAAGATTTAAGATGTCTAGATCTGCGTATACTTGCCTCTGCTGATGCAATACAAATTGCTGACATCTTCTGTGTTTTATTATGCTAGTCAACTTGTCATGTATTCCACCTTAGGTGTTCATTTTCTAATTTTCACGAAGTAGTCACTGTATAGCATAAAGCTCTTGCACATTTGATTCAGTGGCTATTTAAGATGCCTGGATATTCTATAGATTTTTTGATTTTGGATCTTGCCTCGTTACAAAATTCCTAGTTTCTTCTTCAAAGCTCGAATCTTCTAATCATCTTCCATTTGTTGAAGAGCAGATAAATTATCCTGCAGGGACGTTTTAATTTTTGGGTAGGAAAAGCCAAGCTTTAAAAGTCATTCTTTTGCTTGTAAACAACTTGATTACCAAAGCTTTAGCCTTCCCCTTTCAATGGAAAGTACAATTGATTTTAAATAGGATTTTTTTCATTTCTAGGAAGTATAAAACCAAAATTAAACCAAAATCTATGTAGAGACAAATAATTACATTATATTTTTTTTTGTAAATTTAGAATTCATACACTTATTAGTATCATTGTGATGAAAACCATTCAACAAAATTAACTTGTCAAACTTTTCATGCTATTATTTCAGAGTTGTTTTAAACCATATAAGACTTTACCAATTTACAAACGTTTTCTTCATTTTCAAGAAGTATAAAACCCTCAGGTTACTCCATATACACTTTCTCCTTTAAATCACCATTAAGGAAAGCCATCTTTTCATTCATTTGATGAACATACAGTTTATAAATTGATTGCTAGTGCAAATAAAACTCTAATTGATGTAATTCTTGCCACCAGAGAATAAGTGTTAAAATAATCAACACCCTTTTTTTGAATAAAACCTTTGACAACTAATCTTACCTTGAAGGTTTGTATAAAACCATTGGTATTGTATTTTCTTGTAAACACTCATTTACATCCTATTGGCTTAGAATTTGGAGGTAAATCTACTAGGACCTAAGTATTGTTAGACAATATTGAATCCATTTCATCATTTATCGTTTCTTTTCAAAAAACAATATCTCTAGAAGACATAGCTTGATAGAATGTCTTTGGATCATCTTCTATATTTAGGATCATAGGTGTCCTTTTCAATACTGAAGTTCCATCACATTCCACTAAAAATACAATTGAATCAGTAGAAATAAAATTTATATCCATGTGTTTTTCCTTTCTAACTCTTTGATTTCTTCTAAGTTCACTTGATCATATTACTTCTAATTTTTTACGTTTTTTACTTATCGCTGAGCTAGAAGTTATTCTTTTTCCTTCTAACTCTTTGATTTCTTCTAAGTTCACTTGAACATATTACTTCTAGTTTTTTATGTTTTTCACTTAACGCTGAGCTAGAAGTCATTACTTTTAAATTTGGTTCTTGCACATTTGAATTACTTATGAATTTATTTTCGATAAATTCAACATATACAAATTCACAATCACATTAGTTTTTAAATCCAAAAGCCTATAAGCCATTGAATTTTGTGCATAACTAACAAAAACACTCTTAAGGCCTCTGGGTTCTAATTTTATTTTTTGAGAATCAGAAACTTTATAAAAAGCTACACACCCCCACACTTTAAAATAATTCAACTTTGTTTTTTTATCGTTCCATGCTTCATAGGGAGAAACATTTAATTTTTTAGATGATACTCTATTATGGTGCAGTAAGTAAAGTTTCATCCTATAAATTATTTGGTAAATTAACATTCAAAAGCATGACATTGACCATATCTACTAAGGTCCATTTTTTCTTTTAGCAAGTCTATTATGTTGTGGTGTATAGGGTGCTGTCATTTGATGAATTATTTCGTTTTCCTCACAAAATATAGACAACTCTTTAGAAAAGTATTCTCCATTTATATCACTTCTAAGAATTTTAATTTTCCTGTCCTTTTGATTGTTTACCATTTTCTTGAATTCTTTGAGTTTTCCAAAGGCTTTGTCTTTAGTTTTTAACAAGTAAACATAGGTAAATTAGAATAATCATTAATAAAAGTTATGAAATATCTTTTCTCACCCCCTGTTAACATACCATTTATTTCACATATATCATAATGGACCAACTCAAGTAATTGAGAGTTCCTTTCTACTTTAAGAAAGAGCTTCTTTGTCATCTTTACTTGAATACATACTTCACATTTGTTATTATGATCATGCTGATATGAAATATAACCATGCTTTCAAATATATTTCAAATATCTATAATTTAAATGTCCTAATTTGGCATGCTAAAGAAGAGAAGTAGATTCAACCATATAAGCTGAAATAATGATTATATTAATACTGAACTTAAACATGCCATCACAAGAATAACCCTTTCCCACAAACATTCCACTCTTAGTTACAATAACCTTATTAGACTAAAAAACAATCTTGAACCCTTTCTTGCTCAAGAGACTAGCAAATACAAGATTTTTCCTAATCTCAAGAATATGAAACACATTGACTAAAGATAATTTTTGTTTAGAAGTAAAGTACAACTCAATAGTTCATTTTCTCAAAGCTTTGGTAGAATTATGGTTGCCCATCAAAACCTCTTTATGTTTTTTCAATTCTTCATATGTCTTGAACCATGCTTTGTTGTTGCAAACATGAACTATTGCATTAGAATCCAGTCATCAATATGAAGTCTTCACAATATTAGTTGTCATATTTAATTTCGTAATCATTCCAATATGAATGTTTGAAACCATGACAATTAACTCCCTAACTTCATCATTTTCAACCATATTCACTTTGAAAGAACCACCTTTCTTGTTGAAATTCTTGAATCTGCACTCTTTTATGTAGTGCCTTTTATTTCCACAATGGAAACAAACTCTATGCTTCTTGTTAACATTTTGTTTCTTCTTGAATTTGTTTCTATTCTTTTGCACTTTCAGATTGTTTTGAGACATTATCAAACCAGTTTCAGAATCAAATTCACTTTATAATTTATTGCTTGCAATTCACACATACGAGATTGAACCTTAATTTGCAAGTGTGTTTGACACTGTTCAAAGGTATAATTGTTTGTAGAATGCAACATCCTCTTCCTATATTCATTCCAAGATGAAGGAAGTTTTGATAAAACAACCCCCACTTGAAGTGAATCAGGAACTTTGATATCCAGATCACTAAGTTTTGATATCAACATTTGAATTTCATAGACTTGATCCATGATTGACTTATTATCATTAATCTCATACTTAAAAAATTATAAAGCAAGAAAACGACCAATACCTGATTTTCCTGCTTGTAATGTCTCCAGAGCAACCCAAATTTCTTTTGGTGAAGATATTATAAAATCGACTAGTTAGAGTATTCAGAATATGCCTTCAACAAAGTACTTCATTTTTTTCACGTTTTAGTCTTTTAGTCTTAACAATAGCAGATTCATCTTCTTGTGGTTCAGGTAGTGTAGACAGATTCGGGTTAAGAATATAGTAAATCTTTAATGAAATAAGCAGGAACACCATCTTGTTCATCAATTTTGTGTAATTCATATCATCAAAATAATCTAATTGAATTTTAACATCCTTAGCAACTCTGACGCTGAAATTTATATTTGTCTCAATCAATTATTTTTTTTTTCCATGACACACGTAACAACACATATGTCTGCATGTATGTGTAATGATAATAGTCTTTATTTTACAATACTTACGTGATGAGGATGTAGGAATCTTTCTACATCTTGTCTTAGCAAGCTTGTAAAAAATTGATGTGAATATAAAGAGGAAGATCATCTTGACATGGACTAGACTACATGTAATTACTAATGAAAAAGAATAATCACCGTGAATGGTAACTACATATAACTATTGAAATGATGGTCACCTTAACATAGTGACAACACATGGATTATTTTAACAGGTGATCACCTATGAATACGATGAAAGAATGATCTTCCTGACATGGCATGTATCTTCCAGTAATTTTTCATATAATTATCTTTCACAATTTGTCATATTAATGTAAAATAGGCTAGAATTGTTTTTTTTTTTTAATAAAACTTATTTATCCTTATCTTACTTCATCATATGTTACTCCTCCGACCAATTTAACATGATTTATGACACTCATAATTCATTACATATACATCCTAAACATACAAAGGGATCTCCCATTTAAAAAAAAATATAGTGCATCTATCCAATTTTAATGAAACTTCATCGGCACCTCTCTTGTACGGAGGGTCTACCTAAAATTTTGTTTCATATTAATACATGTAAACACATAAAAAACACAACCCATAATTCATTCATGCATTCATTACTCAAATCAATTTTACTTAGATACAAATAATAGTAGAAATTAAATCATAGAACCTCCATTATGGTGATGAATGTACATGCAAATCACATAAAAAGGTAGAATATACATCAAACATTTCAAATATCCAAACATGACTTATTGCTTTAATACTTATGTGTAAATACCACATTCATGATTCATTTATGAATAAACATAAACCACAATATAAGTTCTCATGTTTCGTTCTTTTCATCCAGATTTAGATCTCCCCTCCTTTCATGATACTTGTTTTGACATTACTTTGACATAGAAAAAGTATATCTCGTTATCCATATATCTATCTCATAACCTAATTCCATAATTTTACTTGTTTTCCCCTAAACTTTTAGTTTCAACTATTTCATTGTTGCTTTCTCATCCGTACCATTTGGCTGACACATTTTCCACATAATAGACCTTACCTTTGTGGCTAGCTTATCTTTATGTAGTAGTCCCTGCCATTATGGCCCACTCGTTATCTCATAATAGTCTTCACTATCATGGCTGACTTATTTACACATGATAGTCTTTATCATTGCAGTTGACTTATTTAAACATGATAGTCATCACTATTGTGGTCGGCTTATTTTCATTATAATAGTTTCCGCCATTGCAGCCGACTTGTACACTTTCAAACTTAATTATATATATGTTTATGTATTCTTGCATTTACTTCATTTATCTACCAATTAAAGTTTGCAAACCTTCTTCTAATAAAGGAAAAGGTAAGGCGAAGGGCATATTCCTGGTGTTTTTTTTTTTTTTTTTTTTTAATGAGCTCTTTTTATTGTAGGTCCTACCTTGGATGTCCCTCGCTCGTGACATCCAAAAAGGTCCCTAAGTCAGTACCCATTTATTATTATCTATCTTTTTCAATTATCTAATCATATCATCATCCATTATTAATCTTGGGTTACCCATGCATTTGTTCATCTTAAGCATTCTTTATATCTCATTTTGGCTATCAACCCATTAATTAATTAATTCACACATTCACATCGTCCTTTTTGGCCACACTTATTTTGTTATTTCAGCCAACCATACATTCATTTCCTTCAAACCCAAGCATTCATTTCATCTTAACATACATTATGCCATTTAGGCTTCCTTTGAATTTATTTTATTCTAGCCAAAACACTCATTTCATCCTAACACATTCTATGCCACTTCGGCTTTCCAAACATGCATTCCATTTTAACACACCATATGCCATTTTTGACGTTCCATGCATTTATTTTATTCTAGCTAAAACATCCATCTCATCCTAACACATTCTATGCTATTTTGGCTTTTCCAAGCAAACATTTTATTTTAACACACAATACACCATTTTTGGCTTTCTAATTTATTTATTTCATTCTAGCTATCGTAACCCAAAATTTAACCCTTTTTTTTCTAAATATTTTCAAAATACAAAAAATAAAAAAATATGTCCTTGACGTATTTGTGTTATTTTTAGCATTTTCAACGTCTTCTAAAAAAATACAAAATTCAAATTTCTTTTCAATGCATTCAGTTTTTAACGCGTAATTTTTAAAATTGTTGATTTTTCTCATTGAGTCAAAGTTACCTTTTTAAGCTTTTTTCAAAAAATATAAAAAATGAGAAAAATAAAAAATATTTGGACAAAAATGATAAGGAAAAAAACAATGGACTAAAATGAATTTAGATTGCTTGTTGCAACAAGCAATTGGAAAAAAAAAATAAAATTCCACTTCTCTTACAAGGACAGGGGGGCCAAAAAAAAAAAAAAACCAAAAGCCAAACACTATTTTCCACACTTTTATCTCCAGCTCACACACTCATAAGAACATAAAAAAGCCCTAACCCTATCTCTAGCTACACAAGAGACCAGTCAAGAACCTGTTTTCTCTACAATCATCACAAGCAGCCACTAAAACCACCACTTTCATTTCCTAACACCGAGCATAACAAAACACCTCAACACCACCGTAAGAACCACTACACAAGCAGCTGCAACTCTCTCTCCTCAACCTCATAACCTAGCCTCACCGTGACAACTCATACAGCCATCACCAAGGACAACAACCCTTCCCCTTCATGGTTTCCTTCCCTCGGGTCATCGTCAGACCCCACGGTGGTAAAGATAGTAGCCTCTTCTCCCTTTCCACCATAGCCTATACTAGCTCCAACCACTATTTATAACAAAGACAACACTAGCAGCTTCCTCCCCCCTTGGCCAAACCACCCAAGACAACCAGCTCCTCTCCTCCACTTCATCTGTGAACATCAATAACAGTAGATGAACTTCCTCTTGGACTAGCAAACTGCACCAACTATCGCTCCAGCAACCACAAACGATAGTTCCACCCAACAACAATAGTTCCATTAGCTCAGCCTCATCTTCAGTTGGTTTCTCTAATAGCTTTTTTCTATAGTCTCAAAGAATAGCCAACCAAAAACACTATTTACTCTAACCCAGCCATGTTGCCAGCCAAAAGGCCACCACTACCTCCACTGAGAGCCTCTAGACCTGCACCACCAGGGCTTCCAGCAACAACCTCCTCTTCTTAATAGCAGCAACACTGGTTTCAATAACTTTAGCAGCTCTTACTCCCAACAATGTGAGCAACAACCTCGCTAACCGCCAGCTCCTCCACTAGTAACAATAGCAACCCATCCTCACGGTAGCACACAACTCCTTTTAGCTAGATAACCTTCTTTTCTTTTCTTTCTTTAGCTGAGTTTCGTTGCATGCAAGACGTGAATTAATTCATATCCTGCATCTGATTTTCTCTCCAGCAAAGGAAGATGGGCTGGGTCTAGCCCATCTTCATATAAAAGAGAAAAAAAATGTTAGGCTATCAGTTGGCCCACCTCAATTGAGCTGGGCCTGACTATCCCAACTCCTTAAGTTAAGGTTGTGTTTGCCAAACACCCCCTAGCGCATTTCCCTTAGTTTTAGTTTGTCTATTTTTAAGACCAACAAATAAAAACATGTCTTAGATTAATAATCAATCAACAATGCAGCTTACCATGGGTAGAGTACACTAGAGGTGATGCATCTTCCCCTTGCATAACTAGTCCTCTTCTCTAGACCCTCGCAAACTAATAAGTTTTATAGTGACCATAATACTAAGTGATGACTCTTGAACCCTTTAATCATAACTTTATGATTAAACCCAAAACCCCCGTCATTTCTAAGAGGCAGCTCTGTCATTCGATGTCGAGCACGTCATGACAATATGGCAACTCCACTAGGGACTTGTTTGGTCAAACTGAGCTTTTTTTGTTTCATTGTTTGCCTGATTATTTTTTTGTCTATTTAATTAATTTTAGCATGCATTTTTTCTACATACTGTGCATGCATAAGTACGTTGGGTTAGGTGGGGAGTAGCGGTCTGTCTCATGACTTTCATTTGGCTTTTAGATTCATGAGACATCCAACTATGAGCTAAATGTTCACTTGATAATAGTGGTCACATTGTGCCTCAACCATTCCTTGTAAACCTCATACTCCATTCATAAAAGGTGATCACTGGACATGTCATAGATCCTTTTGAGATCAGGCAAAAACTTACCCTTCATGTAATGGCTTAGAACTTGACCTTGACCTTAGGATATGGACTCCCTAATAATTCATTTTGCATCAAGATAGACTTGATTAATAATCCTGAACTCTGCAAGATTTTTTGAGCTAAAACCATGATTTTTTCAACAAATAAGTTATAAATTAGTCATTTAAATAGGTTAATCCATATTTGATGTACGTATACATACACTTGCATTCATAAACATACATACATTCATGCTTTGAAGTTTAAATGTCATGCATACACAGATTGAAATATAGGTCCCTAGAAAGCCCCAATCCACAAAGTTTACAACACCCAATTATGATAAAGAAGTATGAAGGATGAAGAACATGCTCAATGTGATGCCCACTTTTAGGAGGAGTTGGACTCTATAAAGGCTAACATGGCTCGCATTACAAGCTTGTTTGAGTAAACACTCAGACACCTTTCTGGTGAAGGCCCATCTAATCAGCCTGTTACTTTTGCAATAATCCAGTTTGAAGAAAGGGCAGGAGGATAGGCTCAGGACCTTTTATGTAACACAACCTTTGTGTAGTCCATAATACTTGTACCAGCCTAGCAGCCATTAACACATTTGCTAGCGAATCCCGAAAAACAAAGTCTCATGAGGACATTAACTATGACAAAATACCAAGACTAGAAGCAAGAGTGAAGGCTATCGAGGGAGCAGACTTGTATGACCTCGTACAAGTTATAGAAATGTGTCTAATCCTGAATATGATTGTACCAAAGAATTTCCATGTACCTAAGTTCATAAAATACACTGGAACTTAATGCCCTACCATTTACCTCAAGTCTTATTATAACAAGATGACAGAAGTTGTGTATGATGGAAAATTATTAATGCATTTCTTTCAGGATAGCCTGATTAGGGTAGCACTAAGCTAGTACATGAAGTTAGATAACACCAAGATCCGAGGATGGAAATACCTCATAGATGTCTTCATCAAGCAATACAAATACAACATAAACATGGCTCTAGACCGATCCGGTCTATTAGCATTAAAGAAAGGAAGCCATGAATCAATGCAGGAATATGCTCAACGGTGGAGGGAGAAGGTTGCTCAAGTTGATCCACCCCTACTTGAAAAAGAAAGTCAATCTATTCTCTAATACTTTCAAAGACCCTTATTTTGATCATCTGATTGGTGCCCCAGCCTAAGCCCAACACTTCATTGACATAATGGTAGTGACTGATAGAATCAAGCAAGTCATAATAGCAAGTAGAATTGTTGTCGGAAAAAATAAAGAAGACAATAAGGTCTAACAATTAGGGTTCAACCAAAATCAACCAAGGAAGTTGTTGTTACTCAATTTTGGACCCCACGTGCTAGAGACGGTGTATACCTCTTTTGAATAGAGTGTAGGAGTTTAGCTCATATTCGCTAGAAGATTGATAAAAGCACAGAAAGAAATATTTTGTTTTTTTTGAAACCTTGTTTGAGCTGTTTTCTGCTCCTTTTATCCTTCCCCTTTACTACCAAAATCATCAGGTTTTCTTAGGTTGATCAGGAGTCTTCATAATGCTAAATTTATTTTTTTATCTGGTCTTTAAGGTTGAATAAATCCCTCAAAATTTGCACTAAAAAATAGTTTTGCTGTTGTCGCAATTTTTTGTTCCAACTTAGACTCTGATTCTAACTCAGTTTCGTACGATATTTGACCATCCTAGGTATATTCTATCAATCATTACATGTTGAAAAATTAACGTACACCTTTATTAGGTCCTAGGGATCATTGTTCTTAGAGCAGATTCTCAGTCAGATTTGGATGCTCAATATTGTCAGATCAAGAACCTTTTTGACCAACTAGATTACTACCAGTTTCTGTTCTGTAAAAAGATTTTATCTCACTTCGATTCCTTCATCAAAGTTGTAGTCCTAGACGCGTAGATGAATTTAAGCTTTTGAATCACTTGATTTCAACATCAGAGGCTCAAGATGTTTTCGTTTGAATATCTAACGTGAAGGTAGAGAATTCTGCCGCAAGAAGGATATTGACCCGAGTCTGCACTAAAAAAAACTCTATTTTTGGCCTAGTTTTTGTGATTTTTGTTCTTAGTTCATACTCTCAGTCATATCAGGATTCTTGGCATTCGTTAGTTTTTGAGTTAGACCTAGGATCCCTTTTGACCAACTAGATTACTGCCAGTTTCTGTTCTATAAAAAGATTTTATCTCACTTCGACTCCTTCATCAAAGTTGTAGTCCTAGACGCGTAGATGAATTTGACCTTTTGAATCCCTTGATTTCGATATCAAAGGCCTAAGATGTTCCCATTTGAATATCTTACATGAGGGCAGGAAATTCTGTCGCGGGACTGATTCGAAGGATTTTTTTTTGACCAAGGACTGAATCGAAAAGTGTTAAAATGAGGGATTGAATTGAAGAATGATATTGAAAGCTGGAGAGGGGGGTTGGATCATCATAAATGACAGGATTTTTACCACACCGAATAAGGAAAATAAGACCTTGCAGCTGCACCCTCCAGCTGATTTCTTTCCTTTTTTCTCTGTTGTTTTCCTTTCTCATCACGCCTGATTTTTGGAGCTGAAGACCACGTTTTTGTTGCCTCATTTCAAAGGGAGCAGCTGGCCCTATGGAAGGAAAGAAAAGAGCCACACCATCCTCTAAAACTAGAAAGAAATTAGACGTAAAGCACCAACACAAAATCAGAATATTGCAGTTTCCTTTTTGCATTTTTTTACTGCAAATCAGTAAGGATTTGCGTCCTAGGATTTATGCATTGAATCCTTCCTAAATAGAGACATATTTAGACTATATATAAGCCCTTCTAATAACCTAACAGGAAGAGAGAAAAAGAGCAGAAAAATAAGAAAAAAGAGGAGAAAAACGCAAGAGAGGCAGAGAGTAAGAAAAACGCAGTAAATAGAGGGAGTTCTTTTCTTGCATTCTGGTGTTATTGTGAGAAAGAGGAGAGAAAAAAAGACAAGACGGAGAGGGAGCTTTGCTGTTAAACCTTGACAGCAACGTTTGCTGTTTGCTTGGTTTTATTTCATCTTTTACAAAAAAGAAAACGGTGAGACCTGCATGTAAGTCTTAACTTCTTCCTCCTTTGCTACCTTTAAATCTGTTGTACCTATTTTGTCTTTGCTTTGCACATTTGTTTTCAATTTTAGACTGTACAATGAACATTTGCCTTGTGTTGTTTCTGCCGTGGTTTTGAGTTTTGGATGGGTGACTATGTTAAGAGTTGGCTAGCCTCTGGTGTTGTTTTTTTATCTCCTTTCTTTCGCTGGTTCAGAATTAAGGAACCGGGGAAGGGGGCTGTTGTTTTCTTCATCAGTAGCTCCTTTTTTCTATTCGTGTCCTTCCATGTTTTTTGATTGAAATAGCCGGTCAGGTCTGATTTGGTTTCTAGTCCGTGATATATATGTGTTGTAAAAGCATGTCGTCCCAAGCTCTTCCTTTTTGTATGAAACTAGCATGGCAGTTTCTCCCAGATTGTTAAAAGAAAATAGGTCATAAGTCGTGGTCACATGCAGTAGGATTTTGATTTCAAAATTTTAGTTTCAAAACTTTGGCTCCCTCATGCATATGGGCTTAGTCATTTCTAGTGTACAGAATTTTAAGTTGATTTGGCTTTGAACGATTTTTGTTACGAATTGTTTCAAGTTTCTTGTAGTTCTTGTAATATGAATGATGGTTTGCTAATTTCCATTTTGGTGTTTACGTGTAATGTGATGTTTGCATTTTGACAAAAAAATATAAAGAAAAATATTTTCTTGTGTGTTGCATACGGCCAATACCCTAACATGTTTTAAACGTTTTTTATATATAAAAAATATTGGAAGTTTTGAAAATGTGTTTTCACATGGATTTCTTAAACATAATAAAAAAATTGTTTTCTTGCATTTTTGGATTTTACAACATGTTTGTAAAACTCCAAAGGGTATTGACCAATATTCCAAAAAAAGATAAAAATCTTATTTTGGGGGGAATTCATCTATTATTCACCGCTAATGTTTGGATAAAGAAATCCTTAAAGGACGAATATCCAAAATATTATTGGGAATAATTTGTTATTATTCACTGTTAATATTTGGATAAAGAAACCCGGAGTTGTAAGTATCCAAAATAATTTTCTAGGAATAATAAATCCGCACACATCCTTGAGAGAAGCCTTAATTATAATCGAGGACATTTTAATTTTTTACTCCATGGTTTACGAGCCGTGAGAGTATAACACACTAAAAAAAATAGTTTTTTTAAAGCACCCTAGATCTCTAAATTTTTGTCCCTCCTCCTTGCGATTTACGAGTCGCAAACTCTTGAAAAACTAAGAGGAAAATGAGCTTTTAAAGCACATGGAACTTCCTTGGATTTCTATCTTAATAAATTTAGTTTGAATCAAACCTAGAAAAATGATGGGATTAGAAAACACCAACACCATAGCAATTATAAAGCAAACCAAACACCAAGCAGCTTACCTTAGGTAGGGCGTACTAGGGGTGCTAATACCTTTTCTTTACGCAACCAGTCCCTTACCTTAGAATCTCTGAAAGACCAGTTAGGGTTCCTAATGACCAAAATACTAGGTGGCGACTCCTTTAATCAAAACAAGACCCCGAAACCAATCGAGGGTCGCCGCGACGCCGCACTCCACCGCGAGGGTGCGATAGAAGTAATGGAGCCATAGGAGGATGTTAAGGCAGCCCCATGAACATCAACAACAAAACAAGACAACCCTGTCACCTTTTCCCTTTCCTTTAAGAGAGATGTTTAAGAAACTGATCAGTATAAGACAAATCACTCTGATTTCACAAAAACCATTCTACCTACCACACCTGAAATGGTATAAGACTAAAAAAATATGTGAATATCATGATGGAGCAATGGAGCACAATGGGGGTTCAACCAAAATCAACCAAGGAACCAATGGAGCAAAAGGAGGATGTCAGGGCAGCCTCATGGACTTCAACAACAAAACAAGAAAGCCCTGTCACCTTTTCCCTTGCCTTTGAGAGAGATGTTTAAGAAACTGGTTAGTATAGGAAAAATCACTCTGATTTCACAGAAACCATTCTGCCTACCACACCTGAAATGGTATGAGCCTAACAAAACATGTGAATATCATGATGGAGAAATGAGGCACAATATTAAAAATTGTCATTCTTTCAAGGAAAAACTTCTTCAACTTATCAAGGCTGGGCATATTACATTGAAGGCTAAAAAACCTCCAAGAGCAATGAGGAGGGACAAATAAACCGACTATGAAAGCTTCAAGTGTTGAAAAAAAATAAGATAAGACAAATTGTTGTAGTCAACATACTTTGTCATTTTAGCTTTGTAAACAAGGTCTTCAAGACCATGTTTTATTTTTAGATGTTTTGCAAAAATCAATCATATGTTTAATGGATTGTGCCTTTTTATAGTCTAATTTTTTTATTGAAATAAATCAATATTTTTCTATAGGGGTGATCATTTTCGGTTCGATTCAGTTTTTATCAAAAAAAAGTAACCAAACCGAATTTAAAAAAAACCAAAACCGGGTCAAACCGACCAGTTTCGGTTCGATTTTATTAGGGCCAAAACCGATTCAAACCGGTTTGGTTTGGTTTTTTCGGTTCAGTTTGGTTCGGTTTTTTTGGTTTTAGGCTTATAAAACCAAACCGAACCGGCCGGTTTTTTCAAAATTTTAATTGGTTTTTTTTCATGGTTCAGTTTTTTTGGTTATTTTTTTCCAGTTTTCTCGGTTTCTCGGTTTGTTTTGCTCACCCCTAGTTCTCTATAATGATGGTTTTTAGAGCATGATCAAACCTCAAGGTATGTTTTGCAAAGCACTAGTAGACAAACCTTTTGAAACTCATCAAACTAACCTTCATGATTGACTCCATGGCTCAATTCAAAACATTTTTGGCCACATTAATTTTGAACGATACAAAGGCACAATAATGCAATTACCAATCAATCTCAAAATTTTAGATCTTTAACTAATTCATAACAAATAAAAAAAACCACTTAATAGTGCAATAAAAAATAATATAAAGACTCATGAAGCATTATAAACTAAAACTATCAATACAAAACCACGACTATGAAATCACGAATAACAAAACGAATTCGTGCAAAACATGAACAATACAAGGACAAGAGAAAAAATTACAAAAATAAAACTAATTAAATAAGACTCAAATAACCCAACTACACAATACTATTTTTTGTTGTTTGACTTAGCTGAAACTATCAATAATGAGAATATTGACCCAAAACTAGTCGTTATGAATTTATTTATTTATTTTGTGATTTTTTAAAATATCCCAACAAAATATACCTGAAAAGCCTAAAATCAAGATATGATACTAATATAACCTAAGAGTCATTATTTTGTTTTAGATTTGAGTTGTTGAATGATACGATCTAGAAAAGGTCAAATTCAGATTTTGACGTAAAATGTGCACCTATCCAGTTTTACGGCAACAGTCATAATTCTCAATCCGATTATTGGATCGAGCTGCAAGTTTATGTGGAGTCTCCTAATGACACGATCAAAGAGTTGATGTCTTATCCCAAGTGCAGGAGTGTCACAGTAATAAATAACCTGGCAAGACCGGGGTCGAACCACAAAGAGGTTAATTGTATAAATTATAATTAATAAAACAACAACAATAATAACAACAATAATAGTAATAGTAATAATAAAATTAATAGTAATAGTAATAATAACAATACTCAGTACGTGGCGTTGTTATACCTGAGAATGATCTCAAAGATCGGGTCATAGGTTTCCAGCCTATATACTAAGTTTATGAAAAGATCAAAGAGATATATTATATAATATAAACAGATTTCTGTTGCGAATGAACAAGGCAAGACCAACAATGTCAGGATCCTTGATCAAACACAGAGCATACTTAAAGTACATAAAATATAACACGAATAATAATAATAATAATAATAATAATAATAATAATAATAGCAATATTAGTAGTAGTAGTAGTAGTACTAATAATAATAAAAAAGGAGAGGAAGAAATTAATGAGAACTTTGAGATGGAAGATTAAT
>Ga0325400_1000983_pt1 | contig 22719 bp, 9 predicted proteins | sample PopdelMetagenome_2_FD_205662 | JGI IMG/M metagenome (GOLD analysis project Ga0325400, IMG submission 205662) | Populus deltoides microbial communities from Bellville, Georgia, United States - Xylem-PdKOR-R1 | ecosystem: Host-associated > Plants > Phyllosphere > Stem > Wood/Secondary xylem...
GAATAATAAATTTCCTCTTCATGGAGATTAATTAAAGCAAACCAATAAGAATTAATTTAAGCAAACCAACAAGAATTAATTTTGGAAATGTAACGCACGGTGATTTGCAATATTTGTAAAGGCAACTTTGAGCCTTGAATTTAAAAAAACAAGGTTATTTTTTACCCTAAACTTCTCGAAGGTTAGGAATTTATCAATTTAACAATCTATATCATAAACTCAATCATAAAATTCTTATCAATCCAGCACTCAATGCCATAAAAATAATACAATATCACTTTTATTTAATAGTTGGGTTTCATCTACTATTTTACTAACAGTTCAATAAATCAATCGTCCCAACAATATTAATTCTACATAAGTCAATTTAAATCAAATTACATATTTTAGTCATTTAATGAATTAATATCATTTGCCCATTACCGGGTAATTAGTACCATCCTTATCTTTTTCTTTCATGGCACATATTACAATTAAAATAGATGCAAAACACACATTTAAATAAATTGCAGTTATTAAAACTTAAAAAACACTATTAACAGATAAAGATGTACGACACCTACTTGTTACTCACGAAGATTCCACCCCCTCTAGTATGGGTCTTGCTCTAAGTGGCTGTTTTGTATTGTGGCTGCGGGTGAGGTTCACCCGCAGCCATAATTTTTATCGTTTGGTTATGCTCTTACATCATTTTTCAATGATGGGTCCCACCATTTATTGTGGCACAACCGCATGTTACAAGAAGAGCTGCTTCTTGTGATGGGAAAATGGATGAACAGTGGAGATGCTCCACTGTTCATGTTTAAAAATTAACGCAATACAATGATTTTGTTGCTGAAAGCTTGAACATGGAAGTCCGAAATATTTGGTATTTTTTTTAATTATTATGAGTAAGATTTATTTGTATTTATTACTTATATCATTATTTTATAAAATAATTATATCCAAAAAATAGAAATAATTCTATATCATAAATTAATAACAAATTTTATCATCTGTGTCATATTTAGCATAAACAGTAATATTTAATATAAACATGATTTTATTTATAATGACATGTAAACATGATTTTTTATTAAAAACAATTAATGCAAAAGTTACATAACTTGTTATTATAGTTATAACCCAGCATTAAAGTTACAAGTTTGATGAATTAATTTAAATTAATTTAAAATATAAAGTTTTGATTTAATTTTTTTTAAAATTAAATTTAGTTTTATTCTAATTTTAATTGATTCATAAATTAACCTGTTTAATTGATTAATTTTAATTAAATTAATTTTTATCTAGTTAGATATAAAACTCAGGTCGACTAGGTTTATCAAAACTAAAAATGCATTGAACCGGGTCTGACCCAATAAAATAAAAAAATATATTTTTATTTTTAATTGTGTTTTATTTGAAAAACTAGTGTTAAACATTATTCAATGACTACATAAATTAGACGGAAATCGCTTGATAACTCCACATTTACAGAATTTGATCGCAATCTCAATTTTGTTCCTGATTATATTTTACCTGATGTTGTTGCGCTCTTAAGAAATTTATGAAAACTGTAGTCTTTATCGGATATATTTCATACATGATGGTATTGTGGATAGTTTAATGAAACAATAAAAAATATTTTATATAAAGTATTATTTATTTCATGATGTAATAGCAATAGTTAAATCTACAATATTTAAATTAAAAACCATCAATATGAATATATATTTTTTTAAAATTATTTTATAACTTCAATTTCAAAAGCATTCTTAACTAAACACGTTAAGCTACTTTTTGTTCAACCTCAATTTTAACCACAGTTTTAACCAAACATCTATTTTTTCAAATCAACCTCAACTAAAAGTACTTTTTATAAAACAACTTTTTTCAAACCACAACCACAACAGCTACCGCAATACCAAACACGCTCTAAGAACATCTCCTGTAACATCAGAATTATAGATTCATCACTAATTCATTCGTTTAATATAGGTGCTAATATTCTGGTTCTACATTAATTTTTCTTATTCAATTGAAGCCCTTTACTCACATAATCATGTTTTACTCATCCATTTTCACACATGTTTAGGCTTAACTTAGCATTCTCTTCTACCACATTATATATATGTTCCTATTCAAGTTTGTAAGCCTGACACTAACATTATTTTCTCACTACAACACATTTATTTATCTTTATGATAATACCATATTAGCACATATAACTTCTAACGTTAACAACATATTTATTCCAACCTTTATCCACCATCCTATTTCAATCAGTTTTAGCCTAAACATACATTTAGGCTAAGTATACAAAATTCTCAACAATATCTTCTAAATTAAAGTCTAAATATAATTCATTTATAACACATGCATACAACCTCAATTTCACCCTTAAACCAATTCTATTCACAATTTAAGTTAATAAATTTGACTTCTAATTTATTCTTATGCATAAACAACATTGTCCAAGGTCATTTATCATCATTATATCACAATTAGAATCAATTCTAAGTCAACAATTTCAAAGAATTCCTTCCCTCCTACGTCATAGAAAGTTTCGGCTAAGATAAGGAAATCCATCCCCTCTTTCTTTTACACATCACATACATTAATATCCTTATTTAACATCACTAAACACAAATAAAACAATAAATCATTCATTCTCGTCCAATCTCTAACATTTTTCTCCTAGTCCAAACATATCATTAAAAAGAAGTATAAATTTTTATGCAAATTAACTTCTCATCCAACCATTAAATATATCACACATCATAATTAAACATAAATCTCATGCCAATTTGAACCACCAAATTCAAACCCTCTACACTAGTTATAGCTGAAATATGCATTCCAAATGAGCTCATTATTTTCTTTAATTTTCTTTTGAATTCTTTCATCCCCATTCATTTTGTACCTAAACTATCACAATTCTACACATATTTCATAACAACTAAATAAACAAACTCATCCCCTTAATTTAGCCCCTAGGCCGAAACGTAATCTTTAAATGGAGACAAAGTTTTTCTTTTTGTCTTTTGCAAATTAACATAATACCCAATCATTTCATACGTATACCATAATAATTCTACTCAATTTACATAACAATTATTCAAACAAAACCAATTTCACTTTCCTACACCTAAACTGAATTTTCCATTACTAGTAAAGGTGGTTTTTCTTTTCAATTTATTGTACTTGATTCATTTTCCATACACAAAATCATCATTTCAACACAAAACATCAATCTAAACAACCTAACATCATAACTTAAATTTACGCAGCACTAACATATTTATTCTTTCACCCAACATAAAATCATCTTAAATAATCACTTTAAAGGAGATTCTTACCTTGTAAACACAAACTTTCTTCAAGCCTTCTCTTTCCATTCTTCAATTCTTTATTTCTCTCTCTAGTTTTCAAAATCCTTGCTTTAACTCCTTTAATCACTAACAAAACATGTTTTTCATGCATAATTTTACCTTACCTATCCTTTTAATCTTTCAATCTCATAATCTTTTAAGGTTTTTCTCTCAATTATTGATCTAGAACACAAACCCTTTCATCCTCTCTTTTTATTTCTTTTATTCGGCTAAAACAACTTTTAAATAAAGGAGATTTCCTTTTATTTACACTTTTGCCACTACGTTTTTATGTCTTGTATTATTGAACTCTTATTGAGTTGAAATTTTAAATCAAATTAGGTAAACATGTCATAAGACTCCACAAAATACTTCTGTCTAATCCGACAGTTGGATTGAAAGTTATGTGCAATAATATAAAACTGGTCGATTTGTAATTTTTCATTAAAAGTTCAAATTTCTTCATTCCACTCTTGAACAACTCATATCAATCATTTCTCGAGATCCTTGAGACCATTTTTTATTCCCAGAATATTTTTATTTGCCTTTCATCATTAATTTCATTTACAAACTTTTTACTGTTTCATAGTAACGTTACCAATTTTAATTGGTGCTTACATCATCACTCTTTTCTTTTTTTTTGTACCATACTTTCTTATTGTTTATTAATTACTACCATATTAATATCTTGGTATCATTATTTTTTCTTATTCTTTTATCCATAAAAAAAAGTTATGATTTTGTCATCATTATGAATTTTAAACTAAAATTCATAATCCCTATATATAGGAACCCCATCTATACTTTTTTATTTAATAATGGAGACTATTTTCTTTGTTTCACATCATATTCTTTATTATTTATATTGCTTACTGATTTTTTTTTCATCTCACGTTTGTACTACTCGTCGAGTTATTTATATTTTAGGTCCTATATTTACGTCGAGTTATTTATATTTTAGGTCCTATATTTACACGGGGGTTTATAAGTAATACCAGAATTATTTTTGCATTATTTTTGGTTCCAAGATAGATGTTCGACATACCAAGCAACAATTTATTTGCCTTATTCTTTACTATTTTCTCAGCTTTTTTTGCCCTTAAGTTTTTTTCTTAGTTTTTGTCTTGTTTTCTCTCTATTTTAGAGATTAGTTTCTTCTTATTTGTAGAAAAATTTTGAGTTTTATTCCTTTAGGTTTGTATACCTTGTTAATGAGTACAAATAAAAAAGGTGGTGTTATGAAAATTTTGAAAATCTTATTAAAATCATTTAGTTTGAACCAAAAGATCAGTGATAAAGCTTTAAAAATAAATAATTAATCTTTGACAACAATAAATTTTCGTATGAATCATATTACAAGTTTTTCAACAAGTAAATATTACTAAACAATATTTATTATTTATGCTAATTTTATTCTAGCATGTTTGTTGAGTTTTAAGACTTTAATTTGATCTTTTTTTTAGAATTGTTTTTTTTGTAAATTTAGTATCTTTATATACATGTCTTAATATAAACTAAACAAAATTTTTCACAACATTAAAAAATAATTGTCTATCGAAGCTCATCTTTTGGTTTTTACGATTCATGCTACTTTTGAACTTGTTTTACTTCGTTTTTAGTAATGCAGTGCATAATGCTTTTGTAAAAGTGATTTTTAATTGAAAATGCATCAAAATGATGTTATTAAGTTTTATTTGTATTTTTGATATCAGCATATCAAAATCATATAAAACTAAAAAAAATCAATTTGATGCCTTTTAAGACGATTTAAAAATCACTTTAAAAAGCAGGTTGAACTAAACAAAGAATCAGATTATCGATTTTCATAGTAATTAGCAATCCCTATCTTAGTCAATAGAAAAAGGGTTTTAATTTTGAATTATTTTATAAAATAAATATTTTATGAATTTCTAATTCTCTAGTAGATTTCAAATTAAAAAGGTGATTAGGCATGCTAAAGTTACCCAGGACAACAAATAAAAAAAAATTTCAAATATGTCAATATAATTTTTGTGTTTAGAAAGGTGTCTTTTTTAGTAAATGAAAATTAGATCTAAAAAAATATTTGTTTCTTGCCTTCAGTTTTACAAACTTGTGTTATCTTAGATGAAAATTGAAAAAAAAAATTAGCACCATTAGACCATAAAGACATGAATTTAACATTTTTAAATGAAAAAGTGGTAGAAAAACTTTACATAGAAATGGATTTTTTCTGGCGGAGTTATGGGCCTGAGTTGTCCTTATAAAAACAAGTTCCTTGTGGAATAAAGGACATTTCGATGTTTAAGTTAGTATTTGAGTTTGGTTGATCATGTGACAATCATGTATAAAGTTAAGAGGATGAAAAATAATGTTTAGTTATGTGTCGAGAAGCTCTATGTGTTCTTTCTCTACTGTTGAGATGAAAAATAAAATATAATTTTTCTCTCTCGATAAATATGAGAATATATAATCTACATTGAAAGATATTTGAAAAACATCTAGAGTAACTTATCATGAAATGTGGCCTTTTCCATTATGATAGCTTTAGTTGAAGTTGTAGCTTGTACAAATGAACGTGGTGCTAGCTCAAAATAGAAGAGAATCGATATAGAAAATAATAGATATACAGAGAGAAAAAAAAATAAAAAGAGCCTAAAATAGTACTATTCATGGGAAAGCTTCACGGATGAGCTTTAAGTCTTGTAAAGGTACATGTTTGAAAGACTTTAACTAGCTAACGGACACAAAATACTTATAGTGTAAAAGTTTACCTCTATCCATGCTTGCACAAAATGTTGTCTTTATAGGCATGCCTTTGAATATTTGCCACTTTTTAATTTCATAAGATAATTTTTGTCAATATTTCATGGAGAAAGATCCATGATCTTTTGAAGACAAGTGGTTACGGGACCTGGAGATACTTGGTCACGGGGACTTGGAGAAATTTGGTCATAAAGACCTAGAGATAATTGGTCACTAGACCTAGAGAAAATTGGTCGGGGACTTAGAAACATAATGGATATAAATGGAAACTTTTCCATGGAAATTTCATGGAGACCCTTCATGTTTGGAGACATGAAGATGCACTATTTTGTTTTTGAAAATTCAAAAAATGATGGAGATATAATTTTTAGATTTATCTTATCTAAGGTAGTACTTCATAAAGACTATTTCTCGTTTGTTTATATTATATCCTCCTTTATAAATTCTTGAAGATATCTTTTAGAGATCAATCTTTCTAACTCTTTTACAAGTGCATGATACTTTTTTATATCGTGTTCATGATCATGGTGAAAGAGACAAAACTTGTTAGGGTTTCTTGTATTTGAACCACTTTTCATTAGAGTTGGGTATACTAAGAAGTCCTTTTCTTTTGGAAGCCAACACTTGTTGTTGTGACAAATGTGGTCCTAAGCTTAGGAAATGTCAAGCAATCATGGATGTGCCCCTTAATGCTTCTTTTTTATTCTATCATTAGATATTGAGGGCATGATAAAGACTCTTATTGTATATGAAAGCGTGGGTGGCCTTGTCTGGTCACACTTGTTTTTTTCCCTGATGAAATTTTCCATTGAGTATTTGATGTCATAGAGATTTTTATCAGGGAATATGTATAACCTTCCCCATAAGGGATAGTTATAAAGTCTACTAATAAGGGTTTTAATGGTGATAGGTTTAAGCAAATTCTCCACACTTAGCATTTTCTTATTGAATATTTAGAGACATGCCCTCGTGTTTTCATCATTTTATTATGTGAGGACAAAGATCTCTATGGTGCTTTTTTTTTATAGGAATATTGCTATCAAAATGAGAGATAAGCTTTACATGGAGAGCATTAATATTAAGATAAAGTAAGGTTTGAGGCTATGATACCATGTCCTAGCACATCCATAAAAATTTATAAGGAAAATCTTGCATATGGAATCACTCTCTGTTTTCACTAGTTTCATGATGTTTTTGACCTTTTATACGTGTTTTTTAGGGTCTTTAAGGCCATCATAGTTGTTTAAGCTGGCTTTAGGAGTGTCACAATTCTTGGTAAGGTGAGTGTGTAAAATTTTGTGAAAAAGTAGACACTTTCCTACTTAGTGGGAATGGTGTGCAGGAGTTGGGGTTGGTGTAGCCTTGAGCACATTATACTAAGGTTAATTTTTTGTGACGAGGATCATATGAAAGAGAAAATTGAGACTTATAAGAAGATTGATAGAGTTTTCTTTAATCATCATGAAATGAAATGATTCTTTTAATCATATATTAAAGGAAATCACCTTCATCTTTAGCTATTTTTTGGATTTTTCTCATTCTTTTAGAAGTTATAACTTACATCCCGGGTCAACTTAATTTTTAAATTTAGATAAAAAAATGAATTTACTCCCATATATCATATAATATAAATAATCAAAATTTTCTCTAAAAAAAATTTCTAAATCAATTTCAAAATCTAGTTAAAATTCAACTTCAAAGAAAATAGCTTAAAAAAATAAAAATAAAAGATTCATTTCACAACAGCCTACCATAAAAAAAAAAAAAACCATCACCTTTCTCTCCCCTCACCACTATCATTCATCTATTCCAACCCTAAATATGCCCCAACATGTAGGCTTTTACCTTGACTTAATTCATGAAGGAGAAATGACCATTTAATCACCACCACTTGTTTATCATCATGATTGCTAGTTGAATTTAGATCTATATTATTATGCAATTAATATTGTTCTTGTTATTTTTGTTTATGTCATTTACAAAGGCTAGATCTTGGTGCTCCTATCATAATTGTATGACAAATGAATCAATTTTATAAAACCAAAATTGTTAGTATGGCAAGGCCAAGATCTTGTGCTCCAACTGCTTCCCAAACTATCCAAACAAAATTGTTTTTTTTTTTTGGAATAGCTATTTGAGATAGCTTGTATGGTGTTTTTGTTAATTGACAATAAGTTTTATATTACTAGCTAATGAATATCACACCATTACCTAAGGTGAGTTAAATTTAATTCCAGTACTTGACTTTCATTTTGTTAGTAAATCTTTGTGGATGAGGAGATTAGTTTAGTTGCTTACAGTCTTGTTAGGCATATGATGTTTCATCGAAGATAAGAGAGATAATGGATGTGGTGTGGTAAAACTGGTTGGATAATGGTGGTAGGCAATTGAGAAAAAAAAAAGAGAAAATATGGCTTCTAAGGTAAGAGAGAAGGGATGACAATTTTATAATTTCAATACTTGAGGGTTTTTCTAATAATTAATTGGGTATAACGTTAATCTTGTAAATAATTTAAACTATTTTGTTGATTTTTTTTAGTGAGGATATAAAGCATTATATAATTTTAAAAATTATTTTGATCTTGGATGTAAATCATAATTTATAAAGGAATAGACGTAAAGTAAAAAAATGATTAAACTATTAAAATTCCAAATAATTTTTCATTTATTAATTAGTGCATTTAACCTGAGCTTGTTATTTTTCTATTTTTTCTATTGGTATTTATTGGGGTCCTTTTTTAATGACCTTGTGAATGGGCTATTTGGTTTGGGTAAGATAGTCCGATAACTATAATCAATAATTAAATGCCCAACCTTTATTGTCAAATCCAATCCAATTTGATGGGGGTAATTTGAAGACATAATACCTAATCTTGATAAGATTTGTATTTATATCAATTCAGATGATTTTACCAATTACAGTCAGTTTGATCAAGATTGATCGGGGCAAAAAACTAACAAATTCTTCGAGACAAATGAAATATATAATTTCAAATATTAGAAAGTTTAAAGAAAATAAGTGTATCTTGTAGAATACAAACATGTTTTATCTTCTAATTCAATATACTCATTACTTCTTAACTATAGACACACTTATGTGTCCAAGTTCAAATTATCATAGTAATTGATCTACAAATTAGTGAGTTAATTTAAGGTTTTGGCTTATATCATTGTGAGGTTAGATTTGATAACTATACAGAGTATTCTTAGATGTCTAAAATTGAGAAGGCTTTGTAGTTTTCTCATTTATGGTACAAAAAGAAATTTGTTTTGAAAACCTAGATAATTATCACATTTAAGTCAAATTAAAAATAGTCTATTCACTTTTAGGGTAAAAAACTTATTGAAAATTATTATCCAATAAATTTTCTTTAAAATAAAATGTTAACATGATTAAAACAAATTATGAGTGTATAAGAAATTAATCTTCAAGAACAATTTATTAACATGTTTTTATAAAACTCAAAACTATTTATCTCACATTGGATAAATACAATATTTTCTTGTATTTTATATAAAGAAAAGTCAAAGAGTCATAAATGAGCATAAACAAATTAGGTTGGGCTCAGCCTCAAACCTTGAGTCCCGGGTCTCGAAGACATGGGACTAGGGTATGAACCTCGTTTTTTTTTTTGCCAGCCATTCTTATATATTTTAATGATTTTATGAATGAAAAATACAATTATATCAATTTAAATGGAAAAACCTTACGAAAAATATCTTGAATAATTGGATATTACTCAAGATATATTAAACATAATTAAAAACAAAGAAATATATTTGAGATTTGTAATTCTAAAAATTTCTACAAGGAAATTAATATATAGAAAGAATAAGAAATAGAAATTTATTTCAGCTTTATAGGAACCTCCACATCATTGTTTATGGAAAAAAAAAAACACATAAATCATTATATGTGATTTAAAAAAAAACAAAGAAAGAAATCTAAGAGCCATCAAATAACTCAGGAAAAAAAGACATAGAAAGCCATCAAATGAAATGGGAATGAAAAAACTACAAAAACAAGAAAAAAAATGATGGACTATTGGTTTGTTGTAAGCTTAATAGGGATAGTGCCTACTTGGATATCTTCCAAGTTCTTCCGTGAAAGAAGGGTGTTTGTAAGCAATTCCAGCAATAGAGATAATATTGATAATTACACAAATGAAGGGGGGGGAGTCTAAATAGAAGAAAATAAAGGGTGGGGGGGGGGGGGAGTCCAAATTTGTTATCTTTCATTAATGCTAAAATTCTTTGTCAATTCTTACATATACTGACAATCTTAAAACTACCTAATAATTCCAAATATAAGCTAACATATGGCTTACTAATCAAATAACTAAACAATAAGTAAAATGTTGCATTTCAACACAAGAAGCCCCAATCAAACATTGCGTTTCAACAACCAATATTAACAGTTATTTATTTAAATTCTAACTGCCATAATTTCATTCTCTTCAATCTTCCTTATTGATAACTATTTGTGACAATTCCTCTTATAACAACAACCTTGTCCTTAAGGTTAAAATCTGGAAACCTCAAAGAGGAATATTCCAAACACTCCTATATGACTTTAAATGGGGATGAATTCTTCCAAAAAATAAGGATTTGAGTCATACCTTGGTTGTGGAGTTTCACCATCCTCCTATCCAACACTGCTTGAGGCTGAAGAATGGATGCACTAGTTATAATGGGTAATTCCCCACACACTCTCTTATTTCTTATGTGCTTATTTAATTGAGAAACATGAAACATATGGTGAATTAGTACAGAGGTAGGAGATCCTAGTTTCTAGGCCACCACCCTAATTTTTTCTATGATTTTGTTTGGACCATAGTACTTGGCTGATAATTTGTGTAAGGCTCTCTAAGCTATGAATGTTTGCTTGTACGGTTGCAATTTTAGATACATATGATCTCGAATGTTGAATGACCATTCACTTCTTTTCTTGTTTTCTAATTATGCTTATTTTAAGTTGACTTTAGATTGTTCTTAAATGATTTGAGCATGCTTTCCTTTTTAGTTAATAAATCATCATTTGCTTCAATATTAGAGTCCTTATAAAAAAAAAAATGTGAAGTGGAGGAGTCTAACCATATAGAACTTCATAAGAAGTGAACCTTGTAGAAGTGTGGTAATTAGTATTGTACCACCGTTCTGCTAGAGAAAGCCATCTGGACTATTGGTTGGGTATGCTTCCAGTTTGCCCATCATTAAACGCTTATTAACTACTCTAGTCTGCCCATCATTTTATGGGTGGTAGTCTGTCGAATAATATAGCTCCACTATTTGAAAGGAAAAAATGTTCCTCCAAAATTGACTTAGGAATACAACATCTCTGTCACTAACTATAGTTTTAGGCAACCTATAAAGTTTATAGATATGATCCATGAAAGTAATAAATACAGACTTTGTAGAATATGGGTGAGTCAATGCAATAAAATAGGTGTACTTATTGAATCTACCACTACTAGATAAATGACCGCATTGCTATGACATTAGGTAACCCTTCTACAAAATCTATACTGATTGTCGCACCCGACATCGCGGCGGCCTTAAAAAATCATAGATTGCGGAAAAAGAACAGATTTCTGGCATCTTGTTCTTTTAGGGAAAATGTCTTGTTTAAGGAGTCGCCACCTAGTATTATGGTCACTAGGAACCCTAACTGGTCAACAGAGATTCAATGGTACGGGACTAGTTGAGGCTAGGGAAGGTATTAGCACCCCTAACGCACCCTACCTGAGGTAAGCTGCATTGCTGTTTTAATCTTAACTTGCTAAAGCTTTTTGATGATTTTTGTGTAAGGATGTATGATATTATTGACTCTAATTTCAATGAATAAACCTACGAAATAAATTTAAATCAATGCATGTATATTTTTTTATTTTTTATGTTTTTTTTTAAAAAATAAAATGATGGTTTAATCACAATATTCCTGACTCTGGCGTCAATGAATATTTGATCTCGAATATTTCCAACTCTGGCGTCGGTAAATATTCCATCATAAATAATTCCAATTAAAAAAAATTACACCATGCATAATTCCAACTCTGGCGTTGGTAAATATTCCAACACAAATAATTCCAATTAAAAGTTCCGCCGCGAATAATTCCAACTCTGGCGTTGGTAAATATTCCACTACGAATAATTCCAATTAAAAGTTCCGCCGCGAATAATTCCAACTCTGGCGTTGGTAACTATTGCGTAGCTATAAAATAAATTCAGATTAATAATTTTTATTCCTGACTCTAACGCTAGTGAATAAACAATTAAACTAAATTTACGCATTCACATATTTTTTATTTTTTATGTAGTTAAATAAAAAAACAAAGAGAATAATTAAATAAATATTTTTATTCTTGACTCTGGCGTCAGTAAATAAATAACTAAAAATAAATTTATTTTTCATATATGCACGTATATTTTTTTGCTAAATAAAAAATATACGAATAAAAATAATATAAACTTAAACTAGTATTTTATTCCTGACTCTGGCGTGGGTGAATAAACCAGTAAATTTATATTATTTTTATTCATGCATACGCATATTTTCCTATTTTTTTATATTTTTTTATATTTTTTATATTTTTTATTATTTTTGTTATTTTTAGGGCTGGGCCCAGCTCAGCCCACATGGGCTGGGCCTAGCCCAGCCTGCCCGGCCACTGGCCCAAACCAGTGGCCTGGCAAAATTAATTATACTGCACGCGTGAAGCAATTAAATTACCTTCGCACAGTTCTACATTTGCATAATTAAAACAAGAATGAAGAGAAAATGAGAACGGCTTACCTGCTTCTGGAGGTCGCGAGGAGGCTTGTAGGACGGTGATTTCGTTCTCGTCTGTATACGCCTGCTCCTTCTGTTTTCCTTTTGTTCCGGTGATGATGAAGGTCACGACTTGCTGCTCGGGTTCTTCCTTTTTCTGATTTGCAGGGGGAATTGAGGAGACAGTGATGTTAATGTTGGTTTTTTCTGGGTTTCTTTGTTTGCGTTTTCTCTGTTTTTTTCTGTGTATTTTCTTTCTCTGTTTTGCTAGGTTTCTTCCCTCTGTCTTGCTCTGTTTTTGTGGTCCTTCCGCGAGGTCGCCTTTGCTCCGCTTTTATAGAACCAGCGGCAGCCTCGGTGGTAACGGCTGCCCCCTCCTAAATGATCCGTAACCAACGCATTTGAATGAAGAAAATGCCTGCCATCATTGCCAACGGACGAAGCGCCTCTGCCTTTAATGGCAGAGCCGTTGCAGAGTAGGGAGACGGTGAACAGTCGTTGCAAAATGACGCCGTTTTGCTGGCTACAAATTTGGTCCTTGTGATTCTTCTAATTTTGCAATCAAACCCCTGCTTAAAATATAATTGGATCCTTATATTTCTGCGTGATTTTCAAGTTGGTCCTTGGATTCTAATTTTTGCAATTTGGACCCCAATTAAACCCCAAACTTTGCTATTTCTGCAATTAAGTCCCTGATTTCATTAATTTAATTAAATCCAAGTCCAATTAAGTCTCAAAACTTATCAATTCTCCAATTAAACCCTTAATTGGATTAATTAAATTAATTCCAAGCTTAATTAAGTCTCAAAACTTATCAATTCTCCAATTAAACCCTTGATTGGATTAATTAAATTAATTTGAAGCTCAATTAAGTCTCAAAACTTATCAATTCTCCAATTAAAACCTTGATTGGATTAATTAAATTAATTTCAAGCTCAATTAAGTCTCACAACTTATCAATTCTCCAATTAAACCCTTAATTGAATTAATTAGATTAATTTCAATGTTTAATTAATCCCAAAAACTTCCAATCATGTTGCTCTTAACCCAAATTTTAATTCATTCTTCATTTATTTCATTTTTACTTATTTTTCATCATTATTATTTTTTTATCATCATTTTTTATCCTTTTCAGTAAATAAAATAATAATAATAATAATTAAAATAAAAATGGTCAAAAATTGGGTTATGACACTGATATCAGTAAATGGTGCTTTAAGAATAGGTAATGGTTGTAGTAGCATAAGAAGAAGCACATTTTTAACTTATTCTTTTAACAAATGGTGTATTCTCTCACATACTACCTCACTTGCTTATATATCATTTTCCAATAGAATAAGCTTCCAATCCTTTTAGTAGTGATAATTAACCCATAATATCCTCCCATAGCTATATCATGATACATGAAAATTAGCTTGTGTGAAGGTTTAAGATCATTGCCAACCACAATCTTGGCTATTCTGTTCAAATGGTTATTCACCCATTTGTAATGAGGGTAAGAGTCGGGATCCTTTAATAAGTCCCTCATGATTCCTAGTATAACATTATTTGTCTCCCATGACTTCTTGACCTCCACCATAATATTAGTAGAGATGGTAGATACCACCTTAACAAATACTTCACAACTAGAATGTATAGAGAGAGCATTAGCTGCCAAATTCTCCTTTCCCCTCCTATACTTGATTTTATAATCAAAATCCAATAACTTTGCTAGCTATAAATGATGAGATGGATAGGTCACCTTTTGTTCCAATAGATATTTGAGGCTAACACGGTCAATATGAATCTTAAAATGTCTTCCCCATAGATAATGTCTCCACTTGGCCACTGTATATAGGCTAATTAGAATTTCCTTTTCATAAGTGGAAAGAGCCTGTTGCCTAAGACTTAATGACTTATTGATATAAGCTATGGGGTATGCCTCTTGTATTAATACTACTTTTATCCTCACTCTTAAAACATCAATCTATATTACAAACTGTTTGCTTGGGTCTGATCATGACTTTCTTAAGAGTTTTGAAAGCTTTAACTACCTTTTCATTTCAAACAAAAGCATTTTCTTCAGTAGTTAAGTCAATGGTTCTCTAATAAACCCATAACCTTTAACAAACATCTTGTAATAACTAGTGAGACCTAATAACTCTTTCAATTGCTTAATAGTCTTAGGTAATGGCCGATCCACCATAACTACGATCTTTTATGGATCAGTAGATACCTCATCTTTATAAATTACGTGCCCTAAATTCTTTATTTGAATGCTACAAAAAGTATATTTATTTTTCTTCGCTACTTATTTATGGACCCTTAATAACTAAAACACTATCTTCAAATGCTTTAAGTGTTTTGAAATGAAGTGACTATAAATTAAGATATCAAAGAACACTAATACAAACCTTTCAAGGTGGCTTTTAAAAACATCATTCATCAAGCTTTGAAATGTGGCAGGTATTGGTCAATCCAAATGGTATAACAAGGGATTCATAGTGGCTATTATAAGTCCTTAAAGCAGTTTTGAACTCTTATGTAACCATCTTGATTTTGTGATATCCAGATCTTAAATCTATTTTTGAAAATATAGTAGCACCCACCAATTGTTCAAGTAACTTATCCACTAATGATATAGGGAATTTTTCCTTAATTGTATGTTTATTAAGAGCCCTATAATCAACACAGTCTCTGAACTTATCCCTTTTCTTAACCAAAACTATAGGATAAGCAAAAGGGTTGTTACTAGGTTGAATCACCCCTAACTCCATCATCTCATTGACCATCTTCTCAACAACATATTTTTGTAACCCAAAGTACCTATAAGGTCTTAAGTTGACTAGTTGGGTCTTTTCTTTAAGATGTATATCATGGTCATGATGTTTAGAAGCTGGTAATCTTTTTAGTTCATTGAAAACCTTCTGGTAACTTTTCAACAAATAGGCTAAAGTAGAATTTCCTTTCAAGGTAGGAGTTAAATTTACAGTTATAGAGCATATTGTAGAGCTAGAGTCTGTGATGAAATTTATACAATATAAGCTGATTTTTGCTAGTTGGGAAGGACTAACCAAAAAATTATAACATTGTTCAAGCTTGATAACTTGTATATGAGCATGATTGCTACCCTTAAGTATCACCTATCCCACTTAAAAGACATCCAAAACTCATTGTAGTTGGAAACAATATCACCCAACATAGCCAACCACTAGATTCCTAGCACTATGTCACAATTATTTAAGTCTATAATGAATACATCAACCTCGAGATTCTCTCATTACATTCTTCATTTAAAGTTTTTACATATAGTGTGCAACTTATCATTCTTCCATTAGCTGCTTCAACTGTTAGGGGTTTAATAGTAGTAAAATTGCATTATAACCTGCCAACAACTTTAGAGTTTATAAAGTTATTGTATTACCTGAGTTTATCATAATAAATAATGAATGTTTATTAACCTAGCCAATTACCTTTAAGGTATGAAATTCAACAATACCTTTAAAAACATTATTATAGATATGAAGAATGATCTCTTCATGTTCAAAACTATCTATCCCTATTTTCTCTCCTTCAACATCCTCCTCCTCATCAACTAACTTAGTGAATCGAGTCTTTTATTCTTACATACATAGCCAGATACAAACTTCTCATCACATTAACAACACACATCCTTGGTTATCATTTCCTTTAATTCCCTACTCTTTAAGGATTTAGTAGGTTTAACATGGATTTTGTTACAATAGTTTTTAGTTGGTGGGGGTAATAAGTCACTTTGGGGAGGTTTTGGAATGCTACTAATTAGTAAGGGTGAGTTTCTGTAATGGTTTTGATGTGGATTGAGTTTGGTTTAGGTAGTTTGGGTTATGGTTTTAGAGGTGCGTATTTAGAGGGATTAAAATGGGTACACCTATAGAAAATGATATTTTCTTGTAAACATCTTGATTAGATTCTTAATTTGAATCTCTAAACCTCTAATAAAGAACACTAATGCTTGTTTCTTTAAGATTTCAACTGTATTCCATAGAATATCAAAATCCTGTATGCAGGTCTCTAGAGTTCCTATCTGTATGAGGTCTATGAGCTCCTAAAAGGGATCTTTTTTGCCTTCCAAACATAGCACATAAGGCCTCAACATATGAAAGAGAAGAAGAGAAAGAGAATTCAAATTGATTATCTTTCATTCATGCTAAAATTCACTAGCAATTCATTACATATATTGACAATCTTAAAACTAGCTAATAATTCCAAATCTGAGCTAACACGTGGCTTATTGACCAACTAACAAGACAATAAGTAAAACATTACATTTCAACTCAAGAAGCCCTTATCAAATGCTGCGTTTCAACACCCAACATCAACAATAATTTATTCAAATTCCAGCTAGCCTAATTTCATTCTCATCAATCTTACTTATTGAGAATTATCTATGATCATAGTTATTAAACCCGGCTTGAGGGTCAGGTCCCGGGTCAACCCCAAAAAATAAAAATAAAAATATTTAAGGTTTTAATATCCCACTTGAAAAAGGTTAAGAACCAATTCATGTGGATGTAGACTATATATATTGTAAATAATAAAATTTAAAAAATTATTTCAAAAGGTTTTTTATCTCTAATTGGAAAGATACTATTATATCCTTTTAAGTTGAATTATTTAAACCAAAAAGATTTCTTTTCCCACATTAAAAAAGCACAACTTTCTTCTATTTAACATAAAATATATATACTAATGGGCTTCCAATCCCATATTGAAAAAATAAAATCTTCTTCTAGTGTTCATATAATGAACTTTGATATAGGTTAGTAAACAATAAGAAAAGGGTGGTAGGCTCGCGTGTATAAGGTTGCGTGGGGTAAGAGGAAAACCTTTGATTGCCTCCTATATGCGAGGCAACGACTATGCTGTTTAGACCTTTTATCTTCATTAATAATTTATTATTAAACATTACTGCATTTCTATTTGAGTTCCTCTGATTTATTTTCTATTTGAATTTCTATATCTTTAAAGTGATTAGTTAGTTGAGGAAGAATATAATTGAATACTAGAGGTCCAACATTTCAAAAGGTCCCTCACCCCCCACACATGCGAAGAAAAATATTGCTCTTTTTAGAACCGCAGAAGGGAATGAAAAAAACAACAACCTGACATGTTAAGATGTTAAAAAAAAAAAGACTCTTTGCCTTAAAAAAAATTAACATTAAAAAAAAAATTTAAGTTTCTTTTGAGTTTTGCCAGGTCGGATTCTAAATTAACTTAATATGTCAAACAATTTTTTCTAGGGTTAATTACAAGCTTAAGGTTTTTTTTTATTTAGATCGGACTAGAGTTTTGAATTACCGGATTAACCCACTAAGCCGGTATGATAAGCATGCCTGTGACACGGTCTTGTAAATGAATATCCACATTTCAAGTGATAAAACTACATGTCGCCTATCGATCTTCCCCTCCCTCTCTGCCTCTTTTTGGCGGGAATATAGAAATCAGGTAGGTCATCTATCAAACAAATACATAGGACAGAGGAGAGCCCCAGCAAATATGAACCCATCAAGACCCATCACCCCTTTCAGGCTAGCCTCTCTTCTTCGTCTCCAAAAAGACCCTAAACTCGCTCTTCAACTCTTTAAAAATCCAAACCCAAAAACCCCTTCGAAACCCTTTCGCTACTCTCTTCTCTCTTATGACCTCATCATTACCAAGCTTGGCCGTGCTAAAATGTTCAATGAAATGCAAGAAATCCTTGCCCAACTCAAAGAAGAAACCCTTTTCATCCCTAAAGAGGCTCTCTTTTGCGACATAATCAATTTCTATGGCCGTGCTCGCCTCCCTGAAAATGCACTCAAACTGCTCGATGAATTGCCTTCGTTTCGTGTCCAAAGGACGGTAAAATCGTATAATTCCTTGCTAAGTGTATTCTTGATGTGCAAGGATTTTGATAAAATGAGGGAACTTTTTGTGGGTATCGTGAAATTGGGGAAAGCAGATGCTTGTACCTATAATTTATTGATTCGTGGGTTTTGTGCGAGTGGGAGATTAGATGATGCGTCCAAGGTGTTTGATGAAATGACTAATAGAGGTGTTAGTCCTAATGTGATTACATTTGGTAATTTGATTTATGGGTTTTGTTTGCATTTGAGGTTGAAGGAGGCTTTTAAGCTGAAGACCGATATGGTTAAGGTCTATAGGGTGTATCCTAATGCTTATATTTATGCGTCATTGATTAAGGGGGTTTGTAAGAATGGCGAGTTAAGTTTAGCTTTTAAGCTTAAGAAGGAGATGATTAGAAATAAAATTGAGTTGGATCCAGCAATTTATTCTACTTTGATTAGTGGGCTTTTTAAGGCTGGGAGAAAGGAAGAGGCTTTAGGTGTTTGGGAGGACATGAAAGAACGTGGGTACAAACCCGATACTGTAACTTACAATGTGATTATTAATTCGTTTTGTAAGGATAAGGATTTTGAAGCAGCTTATAGATTGTTGGATGAGATGGTGGAGAAAGGGTGTAAGCCTGATGTTATCAGCTACAATGTGATACTTCGAGAACTGTTTGAAGAAGGGAAAAGGGGTGAAGCAAATGATTTATTTGAAGATATGCCAAGACGTGGCTGTGCTCCTGATGTTGTTTCCTATAGGATTCTTTTTGACGGGTTTTGCAATGGGATGCAGTTCAAGGAAGCAGCATTTATTTTGGATGAAATGATTTTCAAGGGTTTTGTTCCTTGTTCTGCCAGTATATGCAAGTTTGTTAATAGGTTGTGTGAGGGAAAGAATGAAGATTTGTTAAGGTCAGCTTTTAATACTCTGGAAAAGGGAAAACTTGTCAATGTAGATTTATGGAGGATGGCTGTTGCCATGGTATTCAAGGATGATAAACTCTCTAGTTCATTTAACCTCGTTGATAGTTTGATAGATGTTATGAACTGACACCAGGACAATAATATTCTATTCAGTTATTTTCTGATGAGGCACGTAATTGATTTAAGTTCTTCTTATGTGAGTGAACAGCAGTAAGAGATTTATCACATGCATGATTGTGTGTTTTCCCGCTCCTTGCATTCTTACATGCTCGCAAACACTTAGGGTACAGACTGTGTACTTCTTTCTGGCTGCAAAGTTATTTGTCGGACTGGTCCATAAATTAAAAAGTGACATCAGGCTTTGCAAGATTTTGACTCGCAGTGAAAGTTACTGAATCTGGTTGATATGAAAATATGGATGTCTCCTATGAGAATTGGGTTGTGCTATTTGATGAGTATTTCAGTTCCCTTTCTGATTCCAAGACAGTCTCCTTTTAAGAAGCCTTTGGATCTTTAAGCTTTCAGAATGTCATTGGAAATCTTTGTCCAGGTATTGTCCAAATTATTGCTGCACATATAGATTCTTTCTCTTTTGTGAAAGCTGCCTTTGAGTTAGATCTTTCTTGGGATTGCATTTTCAGTTAAATTCCTATTATGAACAATTATTATAGTGATCCTCTGAAAATGTACCCATTCATTTTGATTAAGATTTGCCCTGGTCATTTTTGCTTTCAGCATCATTTTTTCTGGCTGTTGGGACGGGAAAGGTAACATATGCCAGGGTTCCTTGTCCTTGCAGTTATTGGAATCTTATGTGGGATGTATCAAGGAACTTCAGTGACTATCAGTGGACACCTTTTACAGTCTACAATTGACTAAGTTTCTCTTCTTGGTTTATCTGTTCTTCGTGCAATCTAAGTTCTGTTTCCTGCAAACATGATGAGTTGTTGAATGACCTTCAACTATATTATTCACTCTCTTTCCTTTCATACCTGAGTTGGTTTAGGTGCATCCAAAGATATGATTGACACATGGCTGTCCCTCAGTATTCCGGAATGATCTAATCTGATATTTCTCTTCCGTCACATACTCGAGGTAGTCTACTTATAATTTAACCATCATTGTTTTTCATGTCTCTCTTTCCTGGTATTTGCACTTCTCTCTTTCGATGTGTGTTTCATATAGGGAGGTTTCTCTTACTTGACTGAAAGACACCTTACACACATGTTCATTTGTCTAAATTACAAAAACTTTCTGATAATGTTATAGCCTTAGCTTTGCATAAATCAATCGATCTGTGCACTTTTGAATTCATGTTCTACGCCAAAGCTTTCAGGAATCATGGGATTCCTCTATTTATTTATTAGCCACTTTTTCTTGAGTATTTTATAATTTTGGAAATTAGTTCTGTTTGCAGAATGTCTTGCATTAAGCATGGAATAAAATTGGGTGCATTGGGCTGTATTCAGTTAGAAGAGTTAGAAGGTATACCGTACATGCTACAAAGTTAAATGAATTTCTATGGCAAGTTTATAGGTGCTATACATGTATGTATACGTATATACATAATTAAACACACACAAACTTGATTCTTGAGTTTGGATAACTCTGACTCAACTTTACAATATAAATGGATATATTCATTTATTTTTCTGCAAGGAACCGTATGATAAATAGATGTTGAAAGTTCAGTTCTTTGGAACTAAGCAGTCGTATCATATCCTTTTGCAAGACCCAAGGTACTTATGTGACCTTTTGATGATATGGACGTTTGTGGGTTAAGCTATAATGTGCTGGATCTCCCTTCACGGGAATTTCAATGAAGTCTGTTCACAGGCAGTGAAAATTATCATATTTGGGAACCCATTAACAAAACTTTTGTCAAGTGTAGAGAACTTGGAGCAATCCAGGTCCATTTGGTAGTCATTACCAGTCCCATCTGTTTTGAATTATGACATAGATGATACTGGAAAGAATATTTTTTGTAGCAGAAAAAATCTTGGTTTGTGAGTCCTTACGTGTTTGATTAGAACTATTTAATTTAGGAAAAATACAATAGATTTCAATCCTTAGGATGGCTTGATGATAGTGAACTTGAAAATGAATCATCAGATAGACTGAACAACCTTTAAGTCCTATCTTCGTAAGGCCATAAAACAGCATTCCTTCTTATGAATGCTATTTACTGTAGGACGCTATATGTGACGGTAAAGAAACAGCGTGATTGTTGCTGTTCTTGTTTAGAAGGCAATGCACTAATAAAAGTGAAGAGAAACAAACAAATACATTTTGGTAGAGCTTCTTTTTGATGAAAATTCTATCCTTCAATCATTTCTTCATATTTTTGACTGACAAGAAGACTAGCTAGGTAAGACAACTTGAAAGGAAATGGACAATAACTAGCTGTTCTACAGATAGGGAAGCATGCAATCCTAGCCTGAGAGTACAAGTTTTTTTTATGAATAATCTTCTTCGTCTTTCTTTACCATTTCTATTGTTCAACCTAGACCATCCTTACGAACCATTGTGGCTTTCCTGTTGAGAATACAATAAATCCCATGATCAGTCCAATCAGCAGCCCACATCCATAACCTATCATTGCAAACTTCCAATTGAATAAGCTTGCAAGATCTTCTTTCTCTTGGAATGGTGGGGGCTGTGGGGTCACATCATTGCTGCATTTCACTGATAATGGATATCCGCACAACCTCAAGTTTCCAACATATGAATCAATCTGCTAGTTATCAAATTGACTGCCTCGAGGAATTGGGCCTGCAAGCTGGTTATATGAGAGGTTAAGTACTGCGAGAAAGTTCAGCCATGTTAATTGTTCAGGAATTTCTCCACTAAGCCTGTTTGATGATAGATCTAAATTCTCGTGCTTTCAGGTTCCCAAGCGATGATGATATTTGACCAATAAGGCTGGTCATTGAAAAATTAAGGACTACGAGTGAACTAAGAAGTCCGACTTCCTCTGGAATCTGTCCTTCAAATTGATTGCTTGATAGGTCAATGGCTGTAAGATTCTCTCCATTGGAACCTCAGTCCCTTTCATCGTCAAAACCACAGAATCCTGATA
>Ga0325400_1000984_pt1 | contig 22715 bp, 15 predicted proteins | sample PopdelMetagenome_2_FD_205662 | JGI IMG/M metagenome (GOLD analysis project Ga0325400, IMG submission 205662) | Populus deltoides microbial communities from Bellville, Georgia, United States - Xylem-PdKOR-R1 | ecosystem: Host-associated > Plants > Phyllosphere > Stem > Wood/Secondary xylem...
TGTTCCACCTGGAACGCCAGAGCCAGGGCAGCGCCGCCCAGGCGTGGCGCCAGAACCTGACGCTGGTCAACGCGTGCACCTTCGCCGCGCGCTGGGACGGGCAGTTGACCGACGTGCCGGTCGAGGACGAGATCGAGGTGCTGGCGTGAACGCGATGACCCGGATTGCCAAGACCGCCCGCACCCCCCGGCCCGTCCGCGAGACGCGGGTGCTGGTGATGAGCCACATGGACCCCCGCGTCTCCAAGGGCGGCGCGGAGATCGCGGCCTTTCAGCTCTACGAGGAACTGCGCGGCCGGCCCGGCTGGCGCCCGTTCTTCCTGTCCTGCGCGCCCGGCAAGCTGCTCCCTCGCGACGGGGTGGTGATCGGCCAGCCCTTCGGCGCTGACAATTATCTCTATACGGTCCGCGGCTTCGACCATTTCAACCATTCCAACCCCGACGGCGAGATGGTGGGCGCGCTGACGGAGCTGCTGCACGAGATCCGCCCGGACGTGGTCCACCTCCACCATTACACCAATTTCGGTCTGGAGGCGCTGCTGACCATCCGGCGCGCGCTGCCGGACGTGCGGATCGTGGTGACGCTCCACGAGTATCTCGCGATCTGCAATCATTTCGGCCAGATGGTGAAGCGCGGCAGCTTCGCGCTGTGCCGCAAGTCGGGTCCGCGCGACTGCCACGGCTGCTTTCCCGAGATCAGCCCGCAGGATTTCTTCCTGCGCGAGATGTTCATCAAGCGCTTTTTCCGGCTGGTCGACCATTTCGTCTCGCCCAGTGCCTTTCTGGCCGAACGCTATGTCGCCTGGGGGGTGCCGGCCGATCGGATCAGCGTGGTCGAGAACGGGGTGCCCGACCTGGGCGCGCGCGGCACCTTGCGCTATCCGTCGCTCGACCGCGGCATCACGGTGGGCTTTTTCGGCCAGATCTCGCGGTTGAAGGGGTTCAACGTCCTGCTCGACGCAGCCGCGCAGCTGGACGGGGAGGGGGACGCCGACATCCGCATCGAGGTGCACGGCGATTATTCCTCGCAGCCCGCGGATTTCCAGCGCGAGGTGCGCGAGCGGCTGGCGACGACACCCCCCAACCTCCGCTACATGGGCCCCTATGACAATGCCCGCGTCGACGCGCTGATGCAGGGGGTGCACGCGGTGCTGGTGCCCTCGATCTGGTGGGAGAACTCGCCGCTGGTGATCCAGGAAGCGCTCGCCAACCGTCGCCCGGTGATCTGTTCGGACATCGGCGGCATGGCCGAGAAGGTCCGCGACGGGCTGGACGGCTTCCACTTCCAGGCCGGCAGCGGCGCCGGCCTCGCCGCGCTGCTGCGCCGCCTCGCGGCCGACCGCCAGCTGCTGACCGGCATCCAGCGCACCCTTGCCACCCCGCCCGGCGTCACGGACACGGCCGACGCGATGGCGGCGATCTATGCGGGGTAGACATTCCCGCATGTCGGGATGGCGGGTGGCCGAAGCGTGACCGATGGATCCCCTTGTGCCGACCACGGGCCCGGCACCCCTGCCTATGGCGATGCCGTGCCTGATCGATATATCTGGACAGTGACATGCAGCTAGACATCAGCGCCCTGCGATCCGCCGGCATCAACCTCGCTTTTGCCCGATCGTTCGCGATCCTGGGTGACATGGCGATCGAGTCCCCCGTGTTCTGCGCCGCCAATCTGCGGTTCGACACGTTCCTCAGGATAGGCGCGTTCTGCAACCTGAACAGCAACACCGAAATCGGTCATACCTCCATCGGTCGCTATTCCAGCATCGCCCAGAACTGCTTCATCGGGGCGGACCGGCATCCCACCGAGTGGCTGTCCACGTCCCGCGTATTCTACGTCCCCGATTTTCGCGGCTTCTCGACGTTCGTCGGGGGCGGGGATCCCAGCAAGGCATTCTCGGCCACCGGCGCGCCGACCAGGATCGGCAACGACGTCCTTATCGCCAACGGCTGCATCATCAACCGGGGCGTCACGATCGGCGACGGTGCGATCGTGGCACCTGGCAGCGTGGTGACCAAGGACGTGCCGGCCTATGCCGTCGTCGGGGGCAGTCCCGCCAAGGTGCTGCGCTATCGGTTTCCGGAATCGGTGATCGCCAGGTTGCTGGGGCTGGAATGGTGGAGATATTCCGTTTTCGCGCTGGACGGTTACGACTTCACCGATATCGCCGCCTTCATGGACCGGTTCGAAGCCGAAAGGCCGCGGCTGACGCCGTTCGCGCCCGATTTCGTGCTCAACAAGGAAACCTGCGCCGCGTTTCAACTGTAAGGCCCGTCCGGAAACCCGTGCGCTAGAGCGGTTTCCGGACGGGCGCCGGGCGGGCCGCCCCCTGAAAGCGCGTCAGAACGCGTCGGTTCTCACCCGCTCGATATAGGCCGCCACCTTGCGTTCGAAGAATGCCTCGCCTTCCGCGAGGTAGCTGTCGTGGTCGGCGCGCCAATGCCCACCCATCTTCTCCAAGCCGGATGCCGCTTCCAGCGCCTTGTAGCCGTTGATCGTCTTGCGCTTGGCTTGCTCGATGCTCCTGACGGGGTAGTGGACCATGGCGAACCCGTGCTCCGCCGCGATCAGCATGTCCGCTTCTCGCCGTGCGCAGTTGCGGATGAAGTGCGCGCCCACCTCGACCGTGGTGCCATCGCCGATCCGAAAGGCGCACTTGCGGACGATGTTGCGCCCCAACGTGCTGCGCAGCGGAAACGCCTCGTCCAGGCTGCGCGATGGGTCGACGCACCGGAGCGGCTCCGGCGAGGCGGCGTGGCTCCAGGCGAACACGATCATCCTGGCGTCCTGGCTATCCGCGGCATCCACCATCTCGCGCAGGGTGGCACCGTCGGCAAACGCCCGCAGCGCCTCGTCCGCGTCCATCGGGAACGCCCACCTGACCGGCGTGCCCAGCCCTTCGAACACCGTCGCGGCATAGTTCACCAGGGCCATGGTCTTGATGTCCTGGTAATAGCCCACCACGGGATCGCTGACGACGAACGTCGTGGCATCCGGGTGATCCTGCGCGAACCGCCGGATCTCGGCCTGCGTGGCATCGACGCTGCCGTTGTCGGCGACGACGAACTTGCGAAATCCGGATCGATAGGATGCGGACAGGCACGAATGGATGACGTCCTCCTCGTCCTTGACCATGGTGACGTGTACGCAATCGTTCAGGACGGGAGCGTGTCCCGCGCGGGACAGGAGACGCGCTTCGAAACCTGGAACGGCGGACACCGCCAGCAACGACTTGGCGGAGGCCAGTTCCTTGAGGATGGCTTGATACTCGCTGTCGAGGATCCTGCCGTGGCACTTGGCTTCCGCGGCGCGGAGGATGTCGACCTCGGCCTGGACGTCGCGCCTGCGCCTATGGATCTGCGCTATCCGGTAATAGGGCCACATGTTCGCGGGCGTGTGGCGTCGGGCGTGGTCGAAACAGTCCAGGGCGGCGCGATCGTCGCCGAGGCGGAAGTGAATAAAGCCCAGGTCCAGCAGCACCCGGATATCCGACGGGAACAGCGACCGCGTCTCCGTCGCATGGACCAGCGCCTCCGGCATGCGTTTCGCCTGAAAAAGCGCCTCGGCATAGAGAAGCCGGGCGACCAGGTCGCGCTCCGTGGACGCCTTGTCCGCCTCGAACGCCGCGATCGCAGCCGGATAGTCTTTGCTGGACATCTTGTCCCGAAGGAGAGGAACCACACCGCTCATGACAGATCACCTCGCAGGGGCGCGATACGCATCGCGCCCGTAATCATATGGAATAGTTGGATCGTTCCGATCCGCGTGCAGGGATTGCGCCGGCCAGACGCCGAGCGGTTCTAGCCGGCCTCACCCGAACATCCCCCTGAGCCCCGGATCGCTCACCCGCCCGTCGAACCCCCCGGCCGCGCGGGCCGCGTAGAGCGCCCGGTCGTCGGCCGAGACCGCGGACGCCTCCTTGTCCCAGTCCACCTCGACCAGCATCGCGGCGGGGTCGGCGCGCAACGCGCCGGCCGCCGTCGCCAGCACGGTCAGCTCGGCGTCGGCATAGTGGCTGCGATAGCCGGGGTGGAACAGGTCGCCGGCGTAGTTGCCGCGCGCCCAGTCGGCGCGGACCAGGCCGAACGCCGCCAGCCGCCCGCCCCACTTCCCGTCGTGGAACGCCAGCAGGCCGCCTTGCCCCGTCAGCGCGCGCGCGCCATGGGCCAGCCAGCCGCGCCCGGCGAACGCGTCCTGCGCGACATAGGCGAACAGGGGCGCCACCGATCGCCGGAACGCGGCGTTGGCGGTCGCGATGAAGCCGGCCCTGCCCGCGTCGTGGACGCACAGCACCGTGACCGGCATCCCCGCCCGGCGCCCGATCTGCACCGCGGACTGCTTGGCGAGGCGCGCGTCGACGAACGGCATCGCCACCAGCGGCCGGTCGGCCCGGCCCAGCGCGGCGGGCAGCTCGGTCGCGTCCGCGAACACCACCTCGGCGGCCGGCGGGTCAGCCAAAGCGGATCTCGGCCGGCGTTACGCTGCGCAGATAGCGCTGCGCCCAGACCCGCCCGTGCTGCTGGCGGAGATAAAGGCTGCGGTAATTGACCCAGCACGCCGCCAGCCAGGACGACCGTTCGGCACACGCACGGTCCTTCATCTCGCGCAGCATCCGCGCGTGGACGTCCAGATCGTCCTCCGGCACCGCCAGCGGCAGCTTGGAGGCGGACAGGTGCCGCCCCGCGGTGCGCAGGAACAGCGGGAACAGGCGCTCGACGATGAAGGGCATGTAGGTGCAGCCCTTGTGCACCATGCGGTCGTCGGCGGCGGTGCTGTGCAGCGCGGCCTTGTGCTCGGGCGACAGGTTGGCGTCCGCGCGCCGGATCGCGCCGCGCACGAAGGGGAGGTAGGCCGACCAGAACGCCGGGCCGCCGACGAAATAATTGGCGGTGGAGTAGAGGTGCGAAGGCTGGATCAGCTCCACCTCCTCCCCCGGCAGGCCGGCCGCGACCAGCCAGGCGCGCGACAGCTCGACGAAGCGCGGGTGCGCGGTTTCGCCCTGCACCCAGAGGTTGTGGTACAGCCCTTCGTGCTGGGGATGCGGGTTGCAGAAATACACGTCGTGGCCGGGATCGGCGGCGATCAGGTCGAACAGCTCGGCCCCGTCCAGCCCCGTCTTCTCGGTGAAGCGCCACGACAGCGCCCCCCACAAAGCGGCCCCGCGGACATGGGGAGAGATGGACAGCCGCTCGAACAGGTCGAATTCAAGATATTCGGTCGCGGGGCCCCGATTGTCGAGCGGCACGAAGCGCGCGTCGCACAACTCGCGCTGCCAGCTCTCGTAATGGATCTGGAAGATACGGGGCGGCTGGGCCGGGGCGATCACCGGAGCCGGAGCATCCTGAGCCACCTCGCGAATTGCCAGCATCGTTAACCACCTCGTGACCCGGACCCGTGTAGCGCCGGCACCCGAAAGGCCGTTGCCTGCTCGAGGACGTTAACCATGGAACAGATTGACAAACCGTCACCAACGCCGGCTCCCGCGCCGCGCCGCCAGTATCTGGGTGCCGTCGACGAGGACCGGGCCGGCCGGCTGGGCGGCTGGGCCATCACCCACCAGGGCGACCCGTGCGAGGTGGAGGTCCACGTCAACGGCCGGGTGTTCCGTGCCACCTCCGAGGGCCCGCGCCCCGACCTCGCCGCCAAGGGCCAGGCGCGCGGGCAAGGCGGCTGGCGGGTGACGATCGCCGACGCGCTGGAGCCGGGCGACAACCGGGTCGAGATCCGCCTGCCCGACGGCACCGAACTGCACGGCAGCCCGCGCACGGTCGCCCACACCCCCGCGCCGCCCGCGCCCGTCCGCTACCTGGGGGCGATCGACCGGGCGAGCGGGGCGATTCTGTCCGGCTGGGCGCTGACGGCGACGGGCGAGCCGTGCGCGGTGCAGGTCCGGATCGGCGACGCGGAACCGACGACGGTGATGTCGGACGGCACCCGCGCCGACCTGGCCGCCAAGGGCATGTCTAACGGCGCGGGCGGGTGGCACCTGTTCCCCGAGGGGCGGCTCGCCCCCGGGCCTAACCGGGTGGCGATCAGCTTCCCCGACGGTACCCCGCTGCCCGGCAGCCCGCTGGTGATCGAAGGAGCGGCGGTCGCGGAGCCGACGCCGCGCCCTGTCGACACGCCGCCACTCGCCGCCGTCGATCAGCCGATGCTCGCACCCGTGCCAGCCCCCGCCCCCGTCATGCCCTCGCTGGCGGAACTGGACGAACTCTCGCTCGACGACCTGGCGCTGGCCGTCGCCAGCGGTCGGGTCCAGGTGGACGCGCCGCCCCCGCCCGAACCGGTGCCCGCCGTGGAGGCGGAGCAGGCCGCCCCGCCCCCGCCCGAACCGCGGCGCCGGGGCGGCGGCTGGCTGCGCCGGGTGCTGGGGTAGGGGCGGGCGTTACCCCACCGACGCCAGATACGCCGCCCGCTCCGGCCCGAGGTCCGGGTCGGGGACCAGCGCGTGCAGCCGCGCGATCTCGGTGCGGTGACGGGCGGCGTCGTCGCGGGCGGCGAAGGAGCGGGCGTGCTGGCGATGGCGGCACAACGGCTGGGGCACGAAGGCCGCGCCGTGGCCCGCTTCCGCGGCGCGGCGGTAGAGCAGCCAGTCGAACGCGAAGTCGAGCGTCGCCAGCTCGTCGCGGTGGCGTTCCAGCAGGTCGGCCAGCACCGCGCGCCGCCACACCACCGAACTGACGCCCAGCACCGGGTTGCGGACGCCCAGGCCGTGGGCGAGGGTGACGGCGTCGACGGCGCCCGCGTTCACCGCCTCGCCGATCACCGAGGCGGGGTAGCCGACATGGTCGGCGAGCACGCGATCCTCCTCGTCGACCCACTCGATGCCCACGAAGGCGAAGGCGGCGTCGGGGGCCGCGCGCAGGGCCGCGACGCAGCGTTCGAGCATCGTGGGAGCGATCCAGTCGTCGCCCTCGGCCAGATGGAGGAACTCGGCCTCGCTCGCGGCCGCTGCCTTTGCCCAGGTCTGGTACAGCCGGCCGTCGTTTCCGGGGGCGGCGCGGAAGTCGAAGCCCAGCCGGGTCGCCGCGTGCCGCGCGGCCGCCGCGCTGCCGTCGGTGGACGCCATGTCGAGATAGGCGACGCGCGCGGCCGGCAGGGTCTGGCGCGCGATGCTGGCGCAGCGCCCCTCGGCGAAACGTCCGTGATTATGGCCGATGATCGCCACGTCCACCGTCGGCGGGGCGATCGCCAGCCGCATCAGCGCCCGGACGTAAGCCGGCCAGTCGAACCGTTCCGCCGCCCACTCCGCCCGCGCGTCCGACCGCCCCAGCGCCAGCCCGGCGCGGATGGCGTCCGGCAGCGCGTCCTCACCCGCCGCCAGAATGCCCAGCGTCGCGTCCTCGGCGAGGAGGTCGCTGATCCCGCCCGCGCCCGCCAGCGCCGCGACCGGCAGGCCGCACGACCACGCCTCGATCGCGGCCGACGGCAGCGGATCCTCACGCGAGGCCAGGCAGAACAGGTCGGCCGCGCCCAGCAGCCCCTCGATCGCAGGGCTGTCTGGCAGGTGGCGGAGATAGCCCGCCGCGACCAACGCGTCGGCCTGGTCGGCCAGTTCGGCCGCCAGGCCGGGGTCCCAGTCGCCCTGCCAGACGAACAGCACGGGCTCGCGCGCGGCGCACGCCGTCCCGGCCGCGGCGACGAAGAGATCCAGCCCCTTGCGTCGGTCGCCATAGCCCAGCCCGGCGACGATCGCTCGGCCGTCATCGTCCCCCAGCAGGGCGGCGCGCGCCTCCGCGCGGTCGACGCGGGCGACGCGGCGATACTGGCCCTGGGGCAGCAGCGTGACGCGATCGGCGGGGACGCCCGCGTCCTCGACGACGCCGGCGACCGATCGGGTGGACGCGACGAAGCCGCGTATATGGGGCGCCGCCCGGGCGAGCAGCGGCGCGACGCCCAGCGCCGCCGCCATCGCCGGCAGTTCGTGGACCAGGCTCAGCACCGCCAGCCCGGCGTCGGCCAGCGGCAGCAGCGCGGGCGCGGAGGCGGCGCTGTTGCAGATCGCAGCAGTGAAGCCGCCCTGCGCCAATTCCTCGGCGACCCGCGCGATCGGGCGGCGCGGGTCACATAGGATCGTCGGCGCGACCGCGCGATAGTCGGGCAGCAGCGCGTCGTAGCCGGCGTCGGCGCGCAGCAGCACGAAGCGCACCTCCGCACCCAGGTCCGCGACCAGCGTCCGGCCGAGATGGAGCAGCAGCCGCTGCGCCCCGGCCGCGAACGCGTCGTGCCCGACCAGCACGATCCGCAATCCCTCGCCCTGCGCGACGGGGTGCATCACCGCCTGGACGGTGTTGAGATACGCGTAGCCGAAATGGCGGTCGGGTTCGAGATAGGCGCCTTCGCCCCACTCGTTCCACGCGTTGACGCAGACGATCGGGTCGGTGCCGTCGCGTTCCGCCGCCTCGACCAAAGGCTCAAGCCATTGCCGGAACAGCTGCGGCGTCGACCCGTGGATCACCGAGGACGCGCCCTGGCGCCGGCTGTCATTGTCCCAGGACGGAAAGCAGGTGCGGACCAGCGGCCAGGGCGACGGCGCGGCGAGGTCGGCGAGCGCGGCCGCCACGAAGCGGTCATAGTCCCACACCTTGAGCGAGGGATGCGCGCCGAACGGACGCTCGGGCACCGCCAGCGGCAGTTCGCGGCTGTGCTTGTGGGGCGGGAACTCCATCGCGCCGTCCAGGCCATAGGGGCGCGGGTCCAGGTCCTCGAAGGTCTGGGCCATCCAGATCACCGGGTCCTCGCCCAGGGCTCGGCACGCGTCGCGAAAACCCGAAATCCAGGCCGCGGGGTCGGGCAGGTGGCCGACGCGATAGATCACGAACAGCGGCCGGCCGTCGACGCGGCGATAGCGCGGGTCGGCCGCGTGACGGACCAGGTCGGCCGCGACCTCGCCCGGCAGCGCGTCGGGATAGCGCTGTTCGAGCAGGATCTCCGCCTCCGACCCGTCCCACCGCCTGGACCAGGTCTCGTTGGCCCAGATCAGGAAGAATTTCGCGTCGAGTTCCGGCGAGGCCAGGAAGCGTTCCAGCGGGCGTTCGAGCAGCCGCTGGTCGCCGAAATGATAGTAGTAGAAGGCGAAGCCGGAGAGCCCCGCCTGGCGCGCCAGCTCGACCTGCCGCGCCATCACGCGCGGGTCCTCCAGGTCGTAGAAACCGAGCGCGGAGGGGATGCGCGGCTGGTAATGGCCCGAGAAGCGCGGGGTGCCGCGCACCACGTTGTGCCATTCGGTGAAGCCCTCGCCCCACCAGGCGTCGTTCTCGCGCACCCGGTGATATTGCGTCAGGTAGAAGGCGTAGAGTTCGCAGGCGCGCCGGGCGGCCGACGGGGGGGGCGCGTGCGGCTCGTAGAGCGGGGAGGGGCGGTGGTTGGCGCGGATCTCCTCCTGCATCCGCTCGGCCGCGGGGGCGGTGTCGGCCGGCGCCCCGTCGCCCCAATCGCCGCCCAGGTGCCGCCAGCGCGCCATCAGCGCGCGGAACGCCTCCGCGTTGCTGCCCGACAGGTGATAGCGTTCGCGCAATCCGAACCAGTTGAAGTCCGCCGAGGGCGCGCGCCCCTCGTCGGCGCCGGCGTGGACCCAGTGCCAATAGGGGTCGATCCCGGCCGAAACCACGTCCGGATTGTGTTCGGCGTACCAGGCGGCGTCGAAGAAGCGGTTGGGGTCGATCGGGCGGCGCGCCTCCGCGGCGCGGGCGTAGATCACCAGCGCGGGTTCGGCCCGGCGCCCGGCGCCCGCGCGCACGAAGGCGGGGTCGAGCCCAACCATCGGCTGGTAATTCTCCGCGTCGCCCACCGTCAGATAATGCGCCAGCAGGCAGGTGTCGGGGACGCGGGCCAGCTGCGACCGATACCAGCCGGGGTCGAAGAAGGGCGAGGGCGCGCGCCCCTCCGCCTCGCCGCGGGTGATGTAGTGGGCGAGCAGGTCGTCGCCGTCCACGTCCGGGTTGTTGCGGGCGTAGAAGCGCGCGTCGAAGCTGCGGGTGGCGCGGATCAGCCGGTGGAACTTGTGCTGGATCGGGGTCATGCGGGGGCCGTCGAAGATGGCAATGGGGTTCGCGCCGGGGGAGTGGCGATCAGCGCGGCGATCTGGCCCGCCAGCGTCGGGTTCAGGCCCCGGGTGCGGGCGTGGGACAGCAGGTGGCGCTGCGCGAACAGCGGCCCGCCCGATAGCGGCCCGATCACGCGCACGCCCATCCGGTACGCCTCCACCGCGGTCAGCCCGGCGGCATAGGGGGCGGTGTTGACGATGGCGGCGTGGCGGGCGACCGCGCGCAGGTAATCGTCGTGGTCGGCGGGCGTGACCACCGCGCCCACGCGCACCCCCATCCGCTCCAGCACCCCGCGCACCCGGTCGAGCACGGGGGCGTGGACGTAGCGGCGGTCGATCAGCGTCACCTCCGTCACCCCCTGCGGCCAACCGTCCCCGAGGGCGGAAACGATCTTGACCGGGTTGCCGACCAGCGCGACGCCGTTCCTCGGCCCGTCGCGCAACGCCGCCAGGGCGGGGGGCGGGGCATAGTCGCAATAGCCGCGCTCGATCCGGACCAGCGGCTCGGCGTAGAGCGCGCGCGACGCGGCCGGCGACTGCCATTTGTCGCCGATCCACCCGTCGAAACAGTCCAGCCCGGTGGTCGCCGACTGGCCGCCCACCCAGGTATAGGCGCGCGCCGCCGGCCGAGTGGACAGCGCGGCCAGCCCGCCCACGTCGCTCCACCCGCCAAGGTCGAACACCACGTCCAGCTCGGCCGCGACCAGCCGCCCGGCCAGCGCGTCGGGTTCGAGATGGGCGACGTCGTGCCACTCGGCCGCCAGGTCGCGGAACCGCTCGGTCGCCCGGTCGGTGCGGGTGCCGCGCTGAAAGATCACCAGCTCGTGCGCCGGCGCCAGCGTCGCCCAGGTCGAGAAGGTCAGGTAATAGACCGGCGACGCGGACAGCAGCGGCGAGACGATGCCGACGCGCCGGCGCCCTTCCCGCAGCGTCCGGACGGGGGCGCGGGACCGGCGGAGATGGGTGCGCGCGAACGCCTTCAGCCGCTCGACCAGGGCCGCGGGCGGGATCGCACCCGTGTAGAGCGCCGCCATCAACTGGGTCAGCTCGGCGTCGGCCGCCCAGCCGTCGCGCCCCGCCACCCGCGCGGCGAGCGCGGCGGCCCCCGCGGCGTCGCCGAAGGCGTTGAGCTGCAAGTCGGCCAGCGCCATGATCGCGGGCGCGCTGTCGGGGTCGTGCGCCAGCACCGCCCGCCACTCCCGCTCCGCCTCCACGGGCCGCCCCCCCTCGCGCGCGACGCGGGCGATCAGCGCGCGCGCCTGCCACAGCGTGCCGTCGATCGCGACCGCGCGGGCCGCCGCGTCCACCGCGCCGCGCCGCTCGTTCGCGGCGTATCGCGCCAGCGCCAGGTTCTGCCAGATCGCGGCGTCGCCCGGCCGCGCCTCCGCGCCTCGCGCGAACAGCCGCGCCGCCTCCGCCCAATCGCCCGCGTCGCGGCGGGCTTGGGCCTGGGTCAGCAACGTCTCGATCCCGTCCATCCGCCTGCCCGTCAGGCCGCCTCAACCCCGACGTGCACGATCAGTCCCGATGCCGTGGCGAGGTTGACCAGCGCGTCGAGTGAGAACTTGGCGAGCTTGCCCTGGAGAAGGTCGTTGAGACGCGGACGGGTGATCCCCAGCCTTCTCGCGGCCGCCTCCTGCGGCAGGTCCCAGGACCGGACATGGCGCTTGATCGCCGAGAGAAGTTCGGAACGCGCCTTCATGTTAGCGGCCTCCGCAGGCGTATCGGCCAAGGCATCGAACACGTCGTCGAACATCTGGACGTCCATCACCGTGTTCCCTTCCATGCGCGCAGCCGGTTGGCTGCCAGATCGATGTCCTGCTGGGACGTGGCCTGTGTCTTCTTCTGAAAGGCATGCAGCACCAGTACCACTTCGGGTAGCATCGCGAGAGAGATGACCCGAAAGGCCCCGGCCCGATCCCGCACCCTGATCTCCCGCACGCTGGGACCGATGGCGGTCATCGGTTTACAATCGTCCGGATCATTACCGTGCTGGACCTCGCTCAACTGATGGCCAGCCTGCGATCGCGCGCCGTCGGGAAAGTCCCGCAGCCGATCGAGGCTGTCACCGAGAAATGCGATCGGCTTCACGCCCATCAGGTATCAAACTCGATACAGTACGGATAGACATGTCCGGTCGGATAGCGTGCGACCTCGACAGGGCCGAACTCACCGCCCCAGTAGGAACGCCTGGGTGACCGCCAGCGCGTCGTCGGGCTCGACGCCTGCCAGCAGCTGGAGGTTGAGATAGTTGGTCGCCAGCGTGGTGGCGGCCTGGACATAGGCGTTCTTGACCTCGAACACCGTCTGGATGGCGTTCACCACGTCGACGTTGGTGCGTACCCCGCCCTCATAGCTGCGGCTGTTCGCCTCGACCGACAGTTCGGCCGCCTCGATCGCCTTGGCGTTGATCGCCAGCGCCTGGCGGCCGCCGTCGACCAGCGCGTGCAGGCGTTCCAGTTCGGTACGCGCGCGCTCCTCGACCTGGCGGCGTTCCTCGAACGATCGGCGCACGGTCGCATTGGCCGCGCCGACCTGGAACAGGGAGGCGGCGTTGAGGGGCGCGGACACCGACAGGCCGACATAGGAATCGGTCAGGTTGTTGCGCCGCGTATAGGTGGCGCTGGCGCCCACCACCGGAAAGATCGAGCCGCGGATGCGCTGCGCCTCCAGCCGGTTGATGCGTTCGGTCTGGCGCGCGGCCTCGATCTGCGGGTTCTCCGCCTCCTGGCGTCCCAGATAGACGTTGACCCGGTCCAGGGGCACGGGGCCGAACTGGTCGGGCAGGCGGAACGCGCCCTCGGGAACGGGCTGGCCGGTGATCGAGCGCAGCCGCGTGGAGGCGGCGATCAGGTCGCTTTGCAGCAGGATGCGATTGGCCAGTGCCTGTTCGTAGCGGACGGCGATGTCGCGCGCGTCCGTCACCGTGCCCTGGCCCGACTGGTACAACCGGTCGGCGCGCGCCGACTGGGTGCGAAAGGCGGTGATGCGCGCGTCGTTGAGCGCGATCGCCTCCGTTGCCTTGATGATGTCGGCGACCGCGGTCATCGTGCGCGTCGCCAGGTCCTGGGTGCGCACGTCCAGCGTCGCGTCGGCATAGGCGCGGCGCGGCCCCCGCTGCTTCAGCGTCGCCAGGCCCGATATCGACAGGATCGGCTGGGTCACGGTCGCGACGTGGCGCGCCCCGCCCTCGGTGGGGATGTTGTTGTAGCTGTAGCTCGCCTGGGGAAGATAAGCGGTGATCGTCTGGCCCGCCGTTTCGCGGTTGACGTCGCGTTCCGCGATCGCGGCCCGGAACGTCGGGTCGTTGTCGCGGCCCAGGTCGAACGCGGATACGAGGTTGAGTTCGCCCAGCCGGCCGGCGCGGAGCCCGCCGGGGCCAGCTGCGGGGCCAGTACCGGGGGCGGGGGGGCCCTGGACCGGGCGCACGGGGCCCACCGCCTCGGGCGTCCGCCCCAGCGGCGCCTGCGGGCCGGCCAGCGGCGCGGCCGGGGTCGCAGGAACGCCCAGTGTCGGCGTGGATGCCGGCGGCAGGGGAAAGCTTTCCACGCGCCCGCCCAGCGTCGGCTGGGGCAGGGCGGGGCTGGAGGGGACCTGCTGGATCGTCACGGGCGGGGGCGCGCTGGTGGTGCTGCCCGTGCCCTGTCCGGCCGCGCCGGAGGAGGGGATGCCCGGCGCGTTGACGCCCGACTGGGGCTTTTCCGCCGGGGTCCCAGCCAAGGCCGCGGCCAGCGCCAGGGCACCCGGCGCCACGATTGCGAACGGCATCGGGGTCAGTCCTTGAACGCGCGCGCGAACTTGTCGGCCAGCGGCTTGAGCAGCCAGGCCATGAAGGTGCGCTCGCCGCGCTTGGCGATCACGTCGGCGGGCATGCCGGGGCGCAGCTGGTGGTCGCCCAGCGCCTTCAGCGCGTCCGGCCCGATCTCGACCTGGGCTAGGTAGTAGTCCTCGTTCTCGCGCACTTCCTCGCCCGGCTTGGCCTTGATCCGGTCGACGCCCACCGACTTCACCGTCCCGTGGACGACGGGGGTGATCGTCGCGTTGAACGAGGTGAAGCGCACGTCCGCGGGCATCCCGGCGCGGACCTTGTCGATCGCGTTCGGGGGCACCTTGGTCTCGACGATCAGCGCGCCCTTGGCGGGCACCACCTCCATCAGCACCTCGCCGCCGTTGATGACGCCGCCCTCGGTGAAGACCTTGAGGTTGACGATCGTGCCCGCGACGGGCGCGCGGATCTCGGACAGCGACTGGTTGAAGCGCGCGGCCGACAGCTTGGTCGCCAGCGCCTCGCGGTTCTTCTGCAGCTCGGTCAGCTCTTTGGCGACCTCGCCCTGGAACTGGGACTGGGTTTCGGCCATCTGCGCGCGGATCTTGCCCACGTCGGCCTGCGCGGTCTGGAGCGCGGCCTCCTGGTCCACCTTGTTGCGCAGCGTGGTGTTGACCTGCGCCTTGGGGACGAAGCCGTCCTTGGCCAGGTTCTCGACGCTGCGCAGCTCGTCGGACAAGGTGCCCAGCTGCACCCGGTGCGAGGCGACGGCGCCCGACAGCCCGCGGATCTGCTCGTTCAGCCCGCGCGCCTGTTCCGAATACTGAACGCGCCGCATCTGAAAGAAGCGTTGTTGCAGCATCTTGGCCTCGGCGACCTGGGCCGGACTTTCCTTGGCCAGCGCCACCAGCTCGGGGTCCCAGGCGATGCCGCGGCCCAGCAGCTCGGCCTTGGCGCGGCTCTCGCTGACCAGCGTGTTGATGTATTCCTGGCGCAGGTTGGTGAGCGTCGCCTCCGTCTCCAACGGGTTGATGCGCAGCAGTACCTGGCCCTGGGCGACCGTGTCCCCCTCGCTGACCAGCACCTTGCTGACGACGCCGCCCGTGGGGTGCTGCACCGCCTTGCGATAGCCGGCGACGGTGACGGTGCCGGCCATGTTCGACCCCGCGTCGATCGGCGCGGTCACCGACCAGACCAGGAACGCGCCCACCGCGGCGACGATCAGCCAGCTGCCGCGCTTGCGCACGGTGGACTCCTCCACCGCGACCGGCTCCAGCCCGCGGTCGCCCAGGCGCGAAGGGTCGTAGGGGTTCCAGCCGCGCTTCAGGCGGCCGACGAAACTGCCGGGAATGACGGTAGCCATGACGGTGTCCTCAGGCGGCTTGAGCGGGGGCGGGCGTCGGGGCGGGGGTGGCGCGCAGGTCGCGGACCGCGGCGATCATCTCGGTCGCGGGGCCGAACCCGACCTGGCGGCCGGCGCGCAGCACCAGGAGGTTGTCGACCACGCTCAAAAGCCGCGGGCGGTGGGTGGTGATGGCGAACGCGGTGCCCCGCGCCTTGCACGCGGCGATCGCCTTCAGCAGCGCGGTCTCGCCGACCTCGTCCAGGTTCGCGTTGGGCTCGTCCATGACGACGTAGGCCGGGTCGCCGTAGAGCGCGCGCGCGATCGCCAGCCGCTGGCGCTGGCCGCCCGACAGCTGGAACCCGCTCTTGCCCAGATAGGTGTCGTAGCCGTCGGGAAAGCCCAGGATCGTGTCGTGCATGTCGACCAGGGTGGCGGCCGCGATCACCTTGTCGCTGTCGACCGCGCCCAGCCGCGCGATGTTCTCCGCGATGGTGCCCTCGGGGAAACGGATCTCCTGCGGCACGAAGCCGATGTGCGGGCCGACCTCGTCGTGGTTCCATTCGGACAGCTCGACGCCGTCCAGGCGCACCGACCCGGCCGCCGGCTTCCACACCCCCACCAGCAGGCGGGTGAGCGAGGTCTTGCCCGACCCCGATGGGCCGATGATCGCCACCGCCTCGCCCGGGCGGATCGCGAAGCTGACGTCGGTGACGACGGGCTTGGCCGCGCCCGGCGGGGTCGCCGCCGCCCCCGCCACGTCCAGCCGCCCGGCGGGGGCGGGCAGCGCCATGCGGCCCTGCGCCCTGGCTTCCTCGGACAGGAGGACGTTCAGCCGGTCATAGGCGGTGCGCGCCGCGACGATCCCGCCCCAATTCGCCATCAACCGCTGCAGCGGCGACACCGAGCGCGAGATCAGCATGGACGCGGCGATCACCATGCCCCCGGTGATCTCGCCCTCGATCGCCAGCCACGCGCCCAGCGCGATCTGGAGCGAGGGCAGCGCCTTTTGCAGGAACTTGGACAGGCCGCCGGCGACGCCGCTCGCCTCCGACGCGTTGACCGACATCTGCAGGAACATGCGGTGCTTGTCGTGCCAGCGCCGCCGGATCGCGGGCAGCATCCCCAGCGCCAGCGTCGCGTCCGCCTGGGCCAGGCTGTCGGCGGCCAGCGCCTGGCTTTCCGCATTCTCGTCGTTGGCCGCCTTCAGGATCGGCGAGGACAGCTTCTGCGTGAACCAGGCCGACACCATCATCAGCACCACCGCGACGGCGATGAACGCCGCCAGCAGCGGGTGGAACAGCGCACCCACGATCACGAACACGATCGCGAACGGCGCGCTCATCAGCGCCAGGATCGGCTCGCCGGTCATGAACTGGCGAAACGACACCACGTCGCCCATCAGCTGCTGGACGTTGACCCCGCGCCGCCCGACCGAGCGCCGGAACGAGGCGTCGAACACGTCGGCCGCCAGGTCCCAGTCGGTGCGCAGGCTGATGCGGATCAGCAGGCGCGTGCGCATCCATTCCAGCGACGACCAGAACAGGTACACGCCGACGATCAGCAGCGTCAGCGACACCAGCGTCACGCCGCTGCGCGTCGAGATCACCCGGTCGTAGGTGCTCATCATGTAGAGCATCGGCGCGACCGCCAGGCACTCGGTGATCGCGGTGAACACGAACACGAGGTAGAAGGAATGGCGGCAGGCCTTTAGCAGCTGCGCGACGGGCTTCGCCCTCGGCTCGCGTGCGTCCTGCATCTGATCGGCCATGCGCGTCGAAACCCCTGGAATACGGGGTCCGCCCTGCCGCGACCTTGGTTAAGACGCCGTTACCTTTGGGAAGTAGGAATTCTCCGGTGCCGTGGGGGAGTGACCGCTAAATCTGTCCTGCCGCCACCATTCGACCCAGCAAGGCATTCACGCGGGTCTGCCATCCGGGCCCGCTGCCGCGCAGATGCTCGACCGTGGCGGCGTCCAGGCGGATTTTGACCTCCACCTTGGGCAATTCCAACCTCGGCCGACCGCGCCGCGAAGGCGTCATGCCGGCCATGAACGCCGTGTCCATCGATGGGTTGTCGTCGTGCTCGAAATCAAACTCGGCCATGATAGAACCTCGCCTCATGCTTCTCGGCGGGGCGCAGGCTGATGACGCGCACCGCATCCTCGTGGGAGCCTTCGGCGAACACCAGCACGTGCAGGCGATCACCGATCAGACCAAGGGCAACGAACCGAACCTCGCCGTAATCGAAGCGGTCGTCCTCACGCTCCAACGCCGTATCCCAATCGAACGCGTCCGCAGCCCGTAGCGACACGCTGTGTTTGAGGACGTTGGCGCGATCCTTGGTCGGGTCGAACTCGATCTCCACGGATTTTACGTACACCCATTTAATCGAGCCGGCAATCGTCACGGTAGTGCGCCGAACGTCGACTCGCCTTCCAGACGCACGAACGCCACCCCGGGGCGGACCCGGGGTGGCGCGGAAGCCGTAAGGGGAAGCCCCTTACCGGTCGTGGTGGAGCTGGCGGTACAGGTCGTCGTCCTGGCCGATCAGCTTCACCTCCAGCCCGACGTCACCGAACGCCGGGGCGGCGACGCCGCTGTCGTCGGCCAGCACGTCGATCTCGGTGATGCCGATCGCCTTCAGCTGCTCGGCCGCGCCGTCGACGCCGGCCAGCTGGTGGGCGGCGTCGGCGTCCAGGACCAGCGCCACCTTGTCGCTGCCCTGGAAGATCGGCTCCGGCCCGTCGCGGCCCGTGTCCAGCGAGCGGAGCAGCTGGACGATCTCGTCCGCCCCTTCGCCTTCCAGACCCAGCTCGACATAGACCGGGGCGCCGTGGCCGTCGGCCAGTTGCACCTCGTCCACCCCCATGTCGGCGATATCCTTGAGCGTCGCCTGGAGCGTGTCGGCCGAGCCGGTGCCGTCGATCACCAGGTGATCGGCGGTGAAGGCGCGCAGCAACCCGGATTCGGCCAGTGCGTGGTGCGCCCCGTCCTCGATCCGGAAGGTGCCGCCCGTGCCGTCGTCGTCCGCACCGACATGCGCGTCGCGCAGTTCGGACAACAGCTCGGCCTCCGCCCGGATATCGGCGGGGTCGATCGTCCGCGCCTCCACCTTGTCGAAGGGCTCAAAGGCGAAGTCGATGCCGAACCGCGCCGTCACCGCCGCCAGCAGCTCCGCCTGGTCGGGCGTCAGCGTGTCCAGCGGCTGGTTGAGCGCGATGTGATCGACGCCCGCCTCGCGCAGGCCCTGGGCCAGCCGCTCGATCTCGCCGATCTCGCCCGCGTCGACGCGCAGCGTCACGTCCAGCGCCTCGTCGCTCTGGGCCACGTCGAACTGGGGCAGGTCGGACGCGCTGATCCCCGTCAGGTCGCCCGCGTCGACGTGGAGCGCGGACACGCCGGCCGCGACCGCCACCGCGTCGACCTTCAGGTCGTGCAGCCCCTTCAACGACGTGTTGAGCTGGGTGCCCTCCGCCGCGACGGTGATCGCGTCGCTCTCGGCGAAGTGCAGACCGGCCGCGACCAGGTTGGCCGCCTGATCGTCGCCGATCGTCGCCCGGTCCTCGATCACGTCCAGCGTGTCGACGCCGATGCCGCCCAGGATCGCCGCCTCGCCCGGCGTGGCGATGCCCGCCAGTTCCACCCGGCTGAGGTTGACCGTCACGTCGGCCGCCACGAAGTCGAGCCCGGCCGCGCCCACGCCCCAGGCCTGCTGGAGCGACAGCCCCAGCGCGCCCGTGCCGGCGACGCCGATATGGTCGATCCCCGCGTCCGCCAGCGCCGGGGCGAGCGCGAACGCATCGAACCCGGCCGACAGCGTCCCCGCGTCCACCGTCAGCGTCACGTCCAGCGCCGCGTCCGACTGGTTCACGACGAAGGACGGCAGGTCGGTGGCCGAGATGCCGTCCAGCCCCCCGCCCGCGGCCACGCCCAGCACCGCCACGCCCGCGCCCACCGCGACCGCGTCGACGTGCAGCGCCTGAAGGCCCTTGAGCGAGATGTTGAGGACGGTGCCGTCCGCCTGGAGGGTCACGTCGTTCGCCTCGGCGAAGTCGACGCCCGCGCCGACCAGGCCGGCGGCCTGCGCCTCGGTGATCCGCACCGCGCCGGCGACGTCCAGGTGATCGACGCCCAGCGAAGCCACCAGCGACGGGTCGGCCGCGATCCCGGCCACGTCGCCCGCCGCCACGTCCAGCGTGATGTCCGCGGCCGGCACGAAGTCCAGCCCCGCACCCGCCAGCGCGCGCGCCTGGGTCAGGTCGAGCGCCAGTCCGCCGCCCGTCACGCCCAGATGGTCGATCCCCGCCCCGCCCAGCGCCGTCGCCAGCTGCGACAGGTCGAACGCGGGGTCGAGCGTGCCGGCCTCGACGTTCAGCGTCACGTCCAGCGCCGCGTCGTCCTGCGCCACCACGAAGCTCGGCAGGTCGGCCGCGCTCAGCGAACCCAGCGTGCCGCCCGCGTCCACCGCCAGCGCGGTGACCCCGGCGCCGACCGCGATCGCGTCGACGTGCAGCGCCTGGAGGCCCTTGAGCGAGGTGTTGAGGACGGTGCCGTCCGCCTGGAGGGTGACGTCGTCCGCGGCCACGAAGTCCACGCCCGCCGCGACCAGCCGCGCGGCCGCCACGTCGTCGATCGTCACCGCGTCGCCGGCCACGTCCAGGTGGTCGACGCGCAGCCCCGCCAGCAGCGCCGGGTCGTTCGCCAGCGCCACCGCGGACCCGGCATCGACGTCCAGCGTCACGTCGGCCGCGGCGGCGAAGTCCAGCCCGCCGGCCGCCAGCGCGGTCGCCTGGGGCAGGCTGAGCGCGATGCGCCCGTCGCCGGCCACGCCCAGGTGATCGATCCCGGCCGCGCCCAGCGCGGCCGCGACCGCCGTCAGGTCGGTGGCCGGGTCGATCAGGCCGCCCGAAACCGTCAGCGTCACGTCCAGCGCCGCGTCGCTCTGCGCCACCACGAAGCTCGGCAGGTCGGCCGCGCTGAGCGAGCCCAGCGTGCCGCCGGCGTCCACCGCCAGCACCGACACCCCCGCGCCGACCGCGATCGCGTCGACGTGCAGTGCTTGAAGGCCCTTTAACGAGGTGTTGAGGACCGTGCCGTCCGCCTGGAGGGTGACGGTGTCGCCCTCCGCGAAGTCGATCCCCGCGCCGATCAGCGCCTGCGCCTGCGCGTCGGACAGCGTGGCCGCGTCGCCGGTCGCGTCCAGCGTGTGGATGCCGGCCGCCGCCAGTTCGGGCGCGTTGGCGACCGCGAAGTCGATCCGGTCGGCCGACACCGGCAGCACCGGCCCCGCCAGGCTGGCCGTCGCGGTCGCGGTGGTGGTGCCGCCCGCTGCGTCGGCGACGGTGTAGGTGAAGCTCTGGCTGCCCAGGAAGCCGTTCGCCGGGGTAAAGGTCAGCACCCCGTTCTCGCCCAGCGTCACCGTTCCGTTGGCGACGTCGATCGACTGGCCGATCGCGATCGGGCGGCCGTCGACCGCCACCACGCTCAAGCCGCGGCCCTCGGGATCGCTGTCGTTGGCCAGCACCGCCATGGTGGCGGGCACGCCCAGGCCGAACTTGCCCGCGTCCGCCAGCGCGATCGGGGGCAGGTCGGCGTTGGGTCGGTTCAGGTCGCGCACCGTGTCGACCAGCGCGCCGGGCGAGGTCGCGGCCGCGATGGCCAGGTTGATCGACGCCGCCTTCTGCGCCGCGGCCGCGGCCGCGTCCGGGTCGGCGCCCGCCGCGGTCAAGAGCGCGGTCAGCCGGGCCGGGTCGCCCAGGTCGATCGCCGCGCCCCCGCTCGCCAGCTGGGCCAGGCCGGCGACCGCGGCCGGGCCGACGCCCGCCGCCTGCGCCTGGATCATCACGGTCGCGATCTGGAGCGCGACCTTCTGCACCTGGAACGCCAGCGCCGGGTCGTTGCCCGCCGACAGGAAGTCGAAGCTGGTCAGGTCCAGCCCCGCGGGCAGGCCGAACGCGCGGGCGACCTGCGCCTGTGCCGCGCTCAGGTCGGCGCCCGCCTCCACCAGCGATGCGACCAGCGTGGTCAGCGGGGTGACCGCGGCCGACCCCGCCGGCGCCTTCAAGGCGATGGTGTTGGGCAGGCCGGTGTCGGTGTTGGTGCCGCCCAGCGCCACCATGGTCCCCCGCGGCTCGCCGACCAGGACGAAACGACCTTGATCGTCGGTGGTCGCGACCACCTCGCCCTCGTCATACTGGCCGTTGCCGTTGGCGTCGAAGAAGATGCGCGCGCCCGCGACGTAGCCGTCGATGACCACGCCCTGCGTGACCTGCGCCACCGTCAGGGGCAGCGTGTCGGTGTCGGTCAGCTGGCCGTCGCTGGTGGAGACGGTCAGCGTCTCGGCCCCGCTGAAGCCCGCGGCGCTGGTGTAGCTGATCGCCTTCAGCGACGCGTTGACCTGCGCCAGCGTGCCGGTCAGCGTCACCGCGCCCGACCCGCTGCCCGCGATCGTCGCACCGCCCGGCACCGTGGCCGCGATCAGCGTACCGTGCTGCACCGACAGGCGGGTGGTAAAGGTTCCCGCGTCGCCGTCGACGTCCGACACTGACAGCCCCGGGATCACGACCGCGGCCCCCTGTGCCACCGCACCGACCGTGACGGGCAGCGCGTTGACCGGCGCGTCGTTGACCGGCGTCACCGTGCCGCTGACGGTCGCCGTGGCGGTCCCGCCGCGGCCGTCCGAAACGGTGTAGGTGAACGACGGCGTGCCGTTGAAGTTGGCCGCCGGCGTGAAGACCAGGTTGCCCGCCGTATCGAGCGTGACGGTGCCGCCGTTGACGGTCACGCCCGTGGTCGCGGTGATCGCGGTGCCGTTGACCTGCGTCACGACCAGCGGGTCGCCGTCGACATCGGTGTCATTCGCACGCACGGCGATGGTGACCGCGGTGTCCTCCGCGGTCGTGAAGCTGTCTGCGTTCGCGACCGGCGCGTCATTGACGGCGGAAACGGTCAGGTTGACCGTCGCGTTCGCGGTGCCGCCCTGCCCGTCGGACAGGGTGTAGGTGAAGGACGGCGTGCCGTTGAAATTGGCGGCCGGGGTGAAGGTCAGACGGCCGTCGGCGCCTAAGGAGATCGTGCCGCCCGTGATCGCGACCGGGCTGCTGGTGGTCAGCGCCGTGCCGTTGATCTGCGTCACCGCCAGCGTGCCGCCGTTGGCGTCGCTGTCGTTGGTCCGCACGTCGAAGGTGACGGCGGTGTCCTCGCTGGTCGTCACCGCGTCGTTGGCGGCGACGGGGTCGGCGTTGGGGGCGGGGGCAGGGGTGTCGTCGCGATCGTCACCGCCGCCGCCGGCCGCCAGCGCGACGGCGCCGCCCGCCACCGCCAGCCCGGCGAGCAGCAGCAGCGGCGACAGGCCCGCCAGCAGGCCGGACTCGTGGTGCGTCTCCGAACCCTCGCGGTCGTGCGCGTCGTGACCGGCATCGTGATGGCCGTCGCCGGCCGCGGCGATCTTGGCCTCGTTCTTAGCGACCGCCTTGATCTTGTCGCGGAACGCCGCTTCCAGCCGACGGATCGCGCCGGACGCGTCGGCGTCGAGCTGATCGAGGAAGCCCGCGTCCAACC
>Ga0325400_1000987_pt1 | contig 22685 bp, 15 predicted proteins | sample PopdelMetagenome_2_FD_205662 | JGI IMG/M metagenome (GOLD analysis project Ga0325400, IMG submission 205662) | Populus deltoides microbial communities from Bellville, Georgia, United States - Xylem-PdKOR-R1 | ecosystem: Host-associated > Plants > Phyllosphere > Stem > Wood/Secondary xylem...
TTTTTTTTCAATTTCATTCTCATTCAACTTTTTAATTTGTAAGATTTGTTCCTCATTATTTTAATAAACTTGAAAAAAATAAAACATTAATAAGTTATTTTCCAGCTCATTTTTCATAACATAACCAAACACTGAAAAGTTATTTCCAACTTATTTTTCATTACACTACCAGACATTGAAAAATAATTCACTTTTTTGAAACTCACTTTAAAAAAAAACTACTTTCCAGCAAATAAACGGGGTCAATTGGAGTGTTTTTTAACATCTAACCTGCTGGAAAAAGTAAATCGATGCTTGATAATTTTTTTGGATTTGGATTGATTTATCATTTAAAATCGATTTAATGTTGATTTAAGATGAAAAAAAAGGTTTAAATGAGTGTTTTTTATGATTTTTTTTAACAAAAAAAAGAGTTAAAATTGAATTTTTTTTTAATTCTAAAAGTCAAAAACTTGACTTTTCAATCACTAGAGGTAGTCATTGTTGAACCAATTGATGATGTGTGATATGTTATATTTTAAATTAAAATTGGATGTAAGCATGTTATCCGTCTAGTTTTTTCTTAAAGAAAATAGAATGCCGGGCTTGTAAGCTTAGCCTTGTAGATCAACATGTGTTCTACTCTTTTTTTTTTTTTTTGGATACAGCTCGCCCCTTCTAAGCCTAGATACTCAAGTTGTTTTAATGAGGGTTTGTTTTTAAAAATAAATTTTTTTATTAAAAATTTATTGAAATAAAATAACTATAGTAATTTTTAGGGTAGTGTTACATTAAATATTAGTTTTGATTCCAAATAAGATTATATAGTTTACACCATGCCATTGTAACAAATCTCACATTTCACCAAAGGTAGTGAGTTTTTTTTTAATTTTCATCATCAAATTTTTTTTTGGAGTGATTCATTTTATGGCTAAATTAAAAATCAATTAATTCAAATTTATTAAGAAAAGGCAATATTGAAAGAAGGGGGATCAAAGTGAAAAAACAGAAAAAATAAATGGCAATTTCAAAAAAATTACCCAAAGTTCGCTTAGTCCTCCTTTTTAAATGATAAAATTCTAGTCCCTTTTGTTTTATAAAATTCAATTTTGGTTTGAAACTTTTTTTTTTTGAGTTCATGGTTTGAGAAATAAGAGGGAGTCACTAGATTTCAATGACAGAGAAAGAAAGTCTTAGTTCTGGCTGCGAAAAATATCGGCCTTAATGTGAAAATTGGTTGAAAATTGCACTTTTTAGGTAAAAAAACACCGTGCTTGATTTTTTTGATTACCTCTTTGGTGGTTAGAAACCAAAAGGGCAAATGACACAATATTTGCCTTTAATTTTTTTTTGAAAAATAATTGAGACTGATGACATGTTGTCTGTCCCGTTTGCAAATAAAAAAAATAGAAGAGGCCACGTGAGCAAGCCTAAGTTGTCAGACCCGGTAGAGCTTGACCTCTTTCTTTTTTTTTAATTTTTAATTGATACCTTTCTTTTTATATGTATTTTTTATATATTTAAATTAATTCTCCCTTTTCTAATTTTTTAAATTGTTTATTTCCTCTTTTTAAAATAAATATTTTTTATAATTATTTTGTATGTATTTAATGTTTCGAAGAGGTTATTCTAATTCATTTATAAAAAATTTTCCTTTATGTTTTGTATACATAAATTGTATTTTCATAACATGTTTATAAAAATAAAGAAATATTTAACTTTTTGTCTCTAAGATAAAAAAAAAATGTGAGTTAGAGAAAAAAGTTTGGATTACATATTTGCATACTTTTATATTTTTACTTTTAGAAGAATAATTATCCTTTTATTTTAGCATTTCAATAACATGAGCAACTTTGTCTTAATTTATCAATTTTAAAATTTATTTTATTTAGCATAAACGTCTTCATGTTTCTCAATTAAAAAAATCATGATACAATGAAATACACCTGTAATATTGTCGTATTTTTCTACCATGTTAAATATTAACCTGAAATCCTACATGTAGTGTTGTGTCAACAAGTCTTTTTAGCATCTACTAATGCAAATAATTCTCATTTTATTTTATTACTAGTCTATTGACTTGTACTCCACCACGGTTAAATCAATTTTTTTTAAATGTAAAAAAAAATATTAAGAGTACGAAGAGTTTTTTGATAGTATTATTAAACCTAGTCAAGTGAATTAATAGTAAAACTCTCCATATCAGCTCTTTGTCTAGCTCAGTTTTTTAATTAAATTGCATGGGAGCTGACCCAACTTCAATTGATCGATTTTATAAATTTAAATGTAATCTAGATGACTGGTAAAAACATGACTTGACTTTTAAAAAAACTTTAAAGTGACAACTTTAAAAAAATATTAAGACAACAACATATTGGATCAACTCCGGTCCTCCCACAACCCGAGTCATGAACTCTATTGGGTTTAATAACCTTTTTTATAAAAAAATTTATTTAATTATATAATAAAAATATATGCTCAAAAAATTAAACATCAACTCTAAAATAGATATTTATTTAAAATTGTTATAACCCTATAGAAAACAAACATAAATTAATTATGCAATCTATTTCCTAATCAATCCAATATTGAATGATGAAATAAAAAAACAAAGGACCAAAAACAAAAAGAACATATTTGGTTGATGGGTAAACCTGTCAAACCTGTGAATTGAGTAACTCAGGCTAGTACACCAAAATCGTGAACCGGATTATAGACTCTACTGGAATTATAATTTTTTTAATATGTTTTATTTAACTATATGATAACAAAAATAGATGATTGCAAACCGAACACCAACCCAATACCAAGACTTTTTTAACCTTATAGAAAGCGAAACGAAGCTAAATTCCCAATTAACCCAATACATAGGATGAAATAAAAAAAAAATGTTAAACTTGTTAGACCTGCAAACCATGCCAACCAGTCAAAACTGTGAATAGATTTATAAACTTTATAAAGTTTAATAACATAAATTTTTATTAAAGCTATTTTTTTTTAACTATATGAGAAAAAACAACATGTCAAGTTCAATTAAAAAGAAAAAAAGCATCCCACCAAACCTATAAATCAAGGCAACTTGAGTTACCCTAGTAAACTCGCAAACTATTTTAACTCTATAAAAAGATAAAATAAAAATAAATAAATTATAAAGCTTAATTTTCATTCACCTCAATATTAAAAAATAATATTTTCATTGACTTTTTAATTTATATTTAATTTTTTTCATGAAAAAAAACACATTAAACAATACTTATATATATTTATTTTTTTATGTTAAAAATTATTTTTATCCCGGGCGGAGCACAGTACGCTAGTTACTTCTATGGCAACCATTTGATTGACATAAATGATAATACCTAGTTTTCAATCCTTCATTTTAGAGTAATAGCACTTTAGATCCTCAAAGGAAGAAAATTACACAACAGTCAGTCACTCACTCAAGAAAGCTACCTTTTTCTTTGAGCAACATATAGTTTTCAACAGGTCTACCTTCCCTCTCCTCCTTTGGCTCCTGCAAAAACAGAAGTAACAAAACCCATGTCTTCAACACCAAAAAGGCGCCCAAAACCGGGTTTATCCATTAGGTCTTCGCATCCGTCTACTATATCATCTAAAATTGAACCGCCCCATAACTTGTTTCCTTCAAAGCAAGAGTTTCTCAGACTCATCGCAGTACTTGCAATCGCATCCTCGGTAGCTCTGACCTGTAACTTCATTGCTAATTACATCGATCATTCTACAAAACCCTTCTGCGATACCAATTTAGACTCTTCAGATTCTTTATCCAGTATGTAACCCCTGTTTGTTTGTTTTCTGGGTTTTTATTATTATAACCTGCCTTTTAAAGCAATATCATTAGTTGAACAAGCCAATAAATGTTGAATCTTGTGCAGTTTGAGCTTGAGTCGCATCACCTCACAAAGGATTAAACTTGTGTTACTTGGTTTCTCATAGATTTCTTCTTGTCCATGTTTTGTGTAAATTGTGTCTGGTTTGTTGTTTTGTTGGGTTCATTGTTTTAGAGCTTGACATTTATAATTAGAGATTTTACGATCCCTAGCCATTTCGGACTCCAAATCGAAACCTTAAAGCATGGGATTGAGTTTGATTGTGGGTGTTCTTACTTTTGATACATACATTGTGGGTGTTCTTACTTTTGATACATACATTATAGTTTGTGATCTGAAGTGATCTGAAGTAATCTTTTCTCAATCTACATTTGCAATTTCCAAACTTTAATTGTTTTGTTACTTGTAGAATCAGCAAGAGCGTATGGTAGAATTTTGCTGAATAAAAGATTTTATGGGTCCTTAGAAGACAGAAATATGTTTGAACAAAAAAATATTATGGATTAATGTTGATTGTGTAAAACTCACATATCATGTGCAAGTCTACTGCAATGAAGCTCTGCCTGTTTTTGATTTTAGCATTTTGAACATTCTTTTTCTACCTTTTGAGTTTTGACTTCCGACTTCTTTCAAATATTTAATGACCAGTGCTACGGTATATCCTAACATTGTAGTCCTTACTAATACTTCTCAACTCAATGTGATACTTATTGCTTATGTCAACAATTCCTCATAACGGATGCTCACTTTCAGATTCATGTGAACCTTGTCCAAGAAACGGAGAATGTAATCAGGGAAAGCTAGAATGTGCTCGTGGCTATAGAAAACACAGAAACACATGCATAGAAGATGGCGATGTTTATGAAAGAGCTAAGAAACTTGTCTGTTCTGAGAATCTTATCCATTCTAGTGTGATGATTTTCTGACCACGGAAGAAACAGTCTTTCTAAAATCTTCCATTTGCATACAATGCATCTGCAGTTGGAGGGGGTAGAAAATCATCTTTGTGAAGCCTATGCTGACTTCCTGTGCTATGGGACTGGGATAATTTGGGTGTGTAACTTCTGCAACACTCCACAGTTTGAAAACCATATCTTCCAGACTATTATTTGCTCACGTTAGTGAATGTGGTGATTCTTCTATGGGTTTGTTAACATGATTATTACAATTCATTTTTAGGTCCAAGAGGATGACATATTGAATGATTTGGATGGAAACCAGCTGTTGGAAAACTATAGCTCAGACAATCCAGTGTATGTGTATACCAAGATGAAGGCAATGGAAACGATTAGTGAAGTATTGCAGACAAGGACAAATTCTAATGGGTATGCTGTTTATTTAGTGAAGCTTTCAGACCCCTGGTTTGGAAGGCCCCAATTACTCTGACATTTTCTTATTGGTAGGAAGAAAGAGTTTAAGTGTCCAGACCTGTTGGTGGAACATTACAAACCATTTACCTGTCACCTTCGTCAATGGATTTCTGAGCATGCTCTTGTTATCGTGCCAGTTTGTGCATTGGTAATTCACTTTTAAAGGCATGCACTTATGCTTTAATTTAAGCATCAATGTTAAAGCATTCTCACTGTCTTGAGACCTACAGGTTGTGGGATTTGCATTTTTAGTTTGGAAAATTCAACGGAGATGGTATCTATCAACCAGAGGGGAAGAACTTTACCACCAGGTATTCAATGCTGTGACTTCTAATGGTGTAAAGACCTTAGTTGCATGATTATTATTTTTGATGATCGCTCCTTGCCATAGCTTAGCTCTTGTACAGATCACCATGCATCATTTAAATGTTCTTGATTCAAGACCTGATTTCCTGCTTATCAATTCTACAGTTATAATTTCAGATTTAAATTTGAACAACGTGTTTAGATAGATCAATTCTTGGAGGACAGATAGCTGTAACCTGCCTCCTTTTCTGCATAGAAGATGAATTATTAAAGTCTGTTTAGAAACAATATTTTAATAGCTATAATCCTTAAAATGTCAATCTTTAGGTCCGCTTGCACCTGCAAGGATAAAATTTATTGTTTTCCTCCCTGGAGTTGGGATTCTTACTGTGGACCGAATTTATCAGTCTTCTTTTGCCGGTGTAATGTGATCCTGTAAAGTTGATATTAGGATACCACACTAGATGTTATAATGCGCACAGTGGCAACTTGGCACTAATGCCTCTGCATTAACAGGATTGAGGCAATTGACCACTGATATATGTCCCCATATTCATTTGTTTTGCTCTTAAAAGAAATAAACACTAGTTGAACTGTTGTCTTTTTGTAAGGTTTGTGACATACTTGAGGAAAGGGCCTTGATGTCAAAGAGAGTAAATGCAGAATGTGAACCTTGGGTTGTGGCCTCTCGATTACGGGATCATCTGCTTTCTCCCAAAGAAAGGAAAGATTTTGTTTTATGGAAAAAGGTATTAATCTATGAATCTGATCATGCCTATAATCGTGTATCGTTCCCTATGGATTGATATTGCAAGCGAAATAGTATTTGTTCTTGTGTTGACTTGCTTGAATTGGTTGGGAAAGTTTGCTCTAGCCATCATTTTTTTTGTTTTTAAGAAATATGACAAGCAATTTTAGAAGAAGGAGCTGTTGCTCAAACTAACTGCAGCTAAAAAGGGTTTGGTTTCTTTAATCAATACTACCCATCCTTTAAAATATCTACTGTTGAAAATGTAGAGGACCATATCTTTTGTAATTTGTACCGGCACCATCAGCTTTGGTTAGCTTCCATTTTTTGTTAATAACTAATTGTTACTTCTCAAGGCGACCAGTTTCCCCTATTGTCATCATCATCAAAGCATTTGGCTAGAAATTTTTGAAAGCATTTGTTGTAACTTTGCCAATCCTGCACTCAAATATTTTGAGACCAATTCATTGCAATTAGAACACTGGTTTGTTCTTTCTATTGAATTTCTTAGCATTTTTCATTTGTAATGGAGTTTTGTGATACAATGACTTCTATGCCTGATAAATAGTTTGGCAATTAATGATCTTATGTTTTATGGTGATAAGTAATTTATATCATACAGGTTGAGGACTTAGTGCAGGAAGATTCTCGAGTAGATCGGTATCCTAAGCTAGTGAAGGGTGAATCAAAAGTGGTGTGGGAATGGCAAGGTACAAGAGCTGCATTATTTCCTTTCTCATGCAAATTGTGTCCTAACTCCTAATTGTTCTCGTTTCATTGTTATCAACACAGGTATGTGAAGAGTTTAATTCTAAATAAAATATCTTTGGTGATAAGGGGCTTTTGGCAAAGTGCCTTAGAATATAAATGAACAGTAGGGACTAATTAATTTAAGAATGATCTGACACCCAGAGCAGGGTTCTTATGACTAAAATGGTTTCCCCCATGCTCTGCATTATGGTTAATTAAATTTTTTTATTTCCTTTACATTTTAAACTATAATGGACAAATCGACCACTTTCTGTAAAGCATCAGATTACCTTTTGTCATCCAAGATGATGGCATGTGGTGTAATATCTGCAAAATTTGTAGGATATATCTTGGATACATGCACAAGTTTTCCATTTCTTCTTTGGCCCTTGGAGGGTGGGAGATGACAGGGTTGTTTTTCCTCTGGAATCCTTGGAGTATGATTGTTATTTTCTATTCAATGCCACACAAGTACTAGTTGGTTATTCCTTTGTTGTTAAATGGCTTTCATCTTGTCTGCTGTGGGGTTTTGCTGCCTGTTACTTTTAGAGTGCTTCCAGTTGGTGAAACAAATATTAATTTTCAAGTGAATGACATTGCTATCGTGAAATTGGGATTGATTAAATATAAGAGGCTCTCAATCCTCTTTTTCACAAGTCCCAACTCTTGTACAAGTTCTCTGATTTGAGCAAACACAGGTTAACAAAAGTTAGCATTGTGAAACTAATGGCATGAGTTACATCGCAATCAATTCAGCTGGCCTAGTTGTATTTACACAGCAGTGGCCTAAAAAGCATATGTATACCCATGAATGAAGGGATCAAAATAATACTGGAATGACTAAAATAGAATCAATGTTGACTCTATTGACTCCAAACCAGAAAAAATGTGCTTATTATCCCATGGCCATTTTAAAATCATGTTCTATCTGTCACTTTACCAAATTGTACAATTTTTTAGTTGGCAGTTTATTTTGTTTTCTGAGTTGGATTGACATGTGTCTTATCTTTTTTTTCATAGTTGAAGGTTCGTTGAGCTCGGGGAGAATGAGAAAAAAAGTAGAATCAAGCAAATTAAAGTCCAATGATGGTGTAAAAGAAAATTTTGATAAAGAACGCCATGAGTTGAAGCCTGGTAAGCTCATGATTTAATTCTCTTTGTTTCACAATTGCACTTCATCCAGTGACTTGATGAACTTGACCTGTTCACCATTCCCTTTCTCAAGTTGCATTTTTCTGGGATTTCTTTGCATGCGGGTATATTGTTTCACTAACATGTATAGATGACAAATGTTTGTACAGAGCCCAAGATACTGATGTTTTGACCTGAGGTGCTTTGTCCTCACTTATGAGCTAAATCGACCAAATCCTGGCAAACATTTGGAGGGTTCTCCTAGCTTGTGTATTGAATCAATTTTGTATAAATGTCTTTTCAATGGAAGAGAACATGATAGAAGGATGTAAGACTTTTGCGAGTTCCGGATAATCTGTGAGTTCCATGGATGAGTCAGGTCTTCAGAGGTTGGCAGGTGTCCTATACATTTTCTTTGTCCCCGGATTGTGTTGCTAATAGTTGGAACATTTGTTTCCCTATTTGAAGCAATATGAGGCCAAATGGGGTATTGAGCGTAGGAATTCCTTGTACATGGAATTTTCGTGTGTAATCTGAGATGTAGCTAGTACCTTTGGCTTTAGAAATTAAATTATATTTTTTTAGCCTATGCTATTTTGTCTAAACTTTTGATCAAGTGTGTTAAAAAGGAAAAATACTACATTGATTACCAGCCAAATGTTCTGCATAGTGGATATAACTAGAAATAAATTAGTTGCTCTTTTGTTCAAAAGTTTTAGATTATGTTTGTTTGTTGTTACGGGATAGAAAAAATAATCGGAAAAAAATATTTTTTGTTTTGAAAAAACATGATTTTATTTTAAAATTGTCCTTGGTTTATTTCCTTAACATGTTATTGTCCCTTCCTTCTACATTTGTATTTATATTTTGAGGTGCTATAAACTTAAAGGGAAGGGAGGTCTAAACAATGTCGTTATCACAGCTAAAGACTAATTTTATTGGGAATTATATTAATAAAATTATTTTTTTACCTCTAAATCAAATAATATTTGTCCTGATTAATAAGGGTAAAGAAGTGGGTTTTTTTTTTTTTTTTTACGAGTGGTAAAAATACTAAAATGCCATTGGAGATAAAGAAAAATATGCCTGGTTAGGGGTAATTCTTATTCAACTTTTTAATTTGTAAGATTTGTTTCTTATTATTTTAATAAACTTGAGAAAAATAAAACATTAATAAGTTAAATTTCAGTTTATTTTTCATGACATAACCAAACACTGGAAAGTATTTTCCAACTTATTTTTCATTACACTATCAAATATCAGAAAATAATTTATTTTCCTGAAATTCACTTTCCAAAAAGAAACTACTTTCCAGCAAACAAACAAAGCCTAAAACAACTTGAATTCTGGAAAATTTTATTTTTTTTATTATTAACATAAATATCCGGAGTAGCTTATATATATCATAATTAAATATACAGGTTCTAAAATTAAAAACTATATAATGTTTTAATTGTTCTAAAATTTATAGGACTCGAATTAATAACTTCTAAATAAACAAACCTAGAATATTAAGTTATATCCCTGAATTTTGAGTCCATGTTATTAATAGAATAGGTCACTGCATTAAAATAGCTTCCATAACAAGCTTTGATGAATTTCTTTGAGCACAGTTTAGACGAAAACCAACAGCTCCCACCCAATTTCATTCAAATAGATGATAATTGATGCTGAAACAACAATTAATTATATCACGGTTGATATTTGGGATATCAATTAAAATTTAATTTTTTAACTCTGATATTATTTAGTTGTTGTAGTTTAGCAGTGCTACATTTAATATATGTGCGAACTGTTAGAAGCAAAAATTTACTATTTCATAAAATAAAAAATTGTCATATTAGTTTGTCTTTTTTTCTTTTCTAATTTATGTGCCAATTGTCCAAAAATCTTTGATTGAAGATGAACTGCTCTCCAATCTCTTAACAGCAGATAAATTTGTAAATAACTAAACCCTGTTTATTTGTTAGGAAATAATTTTTTTTCAAAGTGAATTTTAAAAAAATAAATTATTTTTTAATGTTTGGTAGTGTAATAGAAAATAAGTTAGAAAACATTTTCCAATGTTTGGTTATATCATGAAAAATGAGCTGGAAAATAACTTATTGATGTTTTATTTTTTTCAAGTTTATTAAAATAATGAGGAACAAATCTTACAAGTTAAAAAGTTAAATGAGAATAAAATTGAAAAAAAATATAATTTCATAAATTATCTCAAATAAAATAAATAATAATCAAAATAATAGAGGTCAAATCTAAAAAATAAAAAAAATTGAAAGATGAAGAAATTAAAATAATAATAATTACTGTTTCATAAATTATTTCAAATAAAATAAAGAATGAGAATCAAATTTAATAAATAAAAAATTTTAATTAAAAAATAATAAGAAAAAAACAAATAACAATTATAAAATAAGGACCAAAGTTAATATTAAAATTAAATTTATAAGGATGAAATTGAAAAAAATATTCAAAACAAAATATATATAGCAATCAAAAGTTTGAGGATCAAATTTGATATAATCAGCAAATGATATGACATTTTTAAATTTTTTACAATTTTTTAAAAATATTTTTCACTCCAAATAAAAGAAAAATATTTTTTTTAAAATCTAAACAATTTATTTTTTGATTGTAAAATGTTTTCTATTAATTAAATTTTTTAATAATAAATAAATATAAAAAAAATTTAAAAATGATTTTTTAGAAATTATTTTTCGGAAACATACACACCATAAGGACAAGGATAGAAGTTTTTTATCTTGTGTAACTACCACTCTACCAGACCAGAGTCCCGGTGTGAATATTTATTTATGTACGAGCTACTAAAACCCTGTCTTTTAATACTCTCTCTCCCCGCTTGCCTCTCTACTTACACTGGGACACTTGAAAACCCAGTTCTAGCACCATAGAGATCGAGAGAGGGAGCAAGGTTGCTTGTGAGTTTGAAGTAAGCTCTCATTTAAGAGCTAGCTAGATTTATTTTTCAGGTTTGAATCGTTCGATCCAGTTCTCTACTTCTTTTACTCTTTTTTTCTTCAAAATTTAAATTCTTTTTGCTTAATGGGTTGGTGGAATGCTATCAAATGATCTCAAAAGTTCATGTCTTTTTGCTTGTTTTGCTCCTTTTTCTTTCTGGGTTTTTGAAATGCTTTCAAATGATGTTACTTTCTCTCTATCTCTCTCGCTTCGGTTTGCTGATTTATGATCTTGTTGGGTTAAGGATGGTAACTTTGTTGTCAAATCTATTGCTTGACCATAAACGTTTAAGTCTTCTGTCCGTCTTTAATATAACCAACCTTTAGGCCTATGAATCGCAGCAATAACTTTGAGAGTATCTTTTAGCTATTACAGCTTAAGAAACAAATCCAGACCTTTTAGACCCAGGAAGTGAATCTAAATTTCTTTTAGCTGCTTTTGTAACAATTCATGACAATAAATGACTTCATTTGTAATTCTAGATCCCAAATTCAGAACGAAGCGTTCTGCAGTTGTAACTATTTGTGCTGTTTCTTTAAGTTTGTTCTTTAATTCCGTGTCAATTAGCGATGACTAATTTGAGAGTTAGCCTTCCATGGAAGTAGATTTGTTTGTTTTCCAATTATTGAGTTGCTTCATGAATTCTATTGGAGACTGCTAATGTTAAAATTGCTAAAAACACTGGTCAGAGATTCTCGTGATACATCTTGTTCTTATTAGTGAGCCCGCGACCATCTTGATAAAAAAAGAGCTTAAAATTTTTAAATGAGACAGCAAATGTATTTATTAATTGAAGTAAACCTGAAGTTAGCAATGATTTCACGTGGAAGACAATCTATTTGTCATACGTGTTGAGATTAGAAGACATTTTGTCAATCATATATGTAAACAATTTGAGTATATTAAGAGTCATGCATTTGCCTTCTGAATGGCAGTAGGCATCTTAATCTACTGATAGTTTAAGCATATCTGCTGTCTTTCATGATAGATAAGTTCTGTCCTCTCACCTTTATTCTCTCCCATAAATGCTACATGGCAACTTAAATCTTCTTCTAACTATATTACATCTTATTGTGTGCTTCAGGGGATTCTCCCAACCACATCATGGGTACCAAGCATTACTCCATGGGCTTCAAAACACGAAGCCCATTGTCTATATTCGTTGTTATCTGTTTATGTTGTCTCTTTTACATCTTGGGAGCATGGCAGAAGAGTGGTTTTGGAAAAGGAGATGGCATAGCTGTACAGATGACCAAGAAGACAGATTGCAATATCTTTACCAAGCTGAACTTTGAAACCCATCATAATTATGTTGAGATTATTGAGCCTTCTCAGCCAAAAGCCAAAGTATTTAAGCCATGTCATGTTAAGTATACTGATTATACTCCTTGCCAAGAGCAAGATCGAGCCATGAAATTTCCACGGGAGAATATGATATACCGGGAAAGGCATTGTCCTCCTGAAGAGGAAAAACTGCACTGTCTTATTCCAGCCCCCAAAGGGTACAAGACCCCATTTCCTTGGCCTAAAGGACGTGATTATGTCCACTATGCTAATGTTCCTCATAAAAGTCTAACTGTGGAGAAGGCTGTTCAGAACTGGGTTCAATTTCAGGGTGATGTATTCAAATTTCCAGGAGGAGGAACCATGTTTCCTCAAGGTGCAGATGCATACATTGATGAACTTGCATCTGTGATCCCGATAGCAGATGGCTCTGTCAGAACAGCACTAGATACTGGTTGTGGTGTATGTTGATTGCTCTTATTATCAATATTTTCAATCAAATTGTAATCAACTCATGCATACGAAATTGTATATAAATGTTCAGCTGCCTAGTAAGCTTAGAATTGAGCTCCTACCAGTGATTAGTCCGAACTTTTGGTTAACTGTTTTGCTAATATCTCTATAGCTATTGTCTTTTGTCTTGAGATATTTATCATGGGTGTGGAGCCACCTAAATACTGCTTGATAGTCCTGTCATGCTTTACTGGGTTGGATATTCCCTTATAGTTCAAGGTCTGTCATAAATTCATTTTATTTATAACCAGGCACTTGGTATTGTCCTTATTTGGTTGCGATGGCCAAGTAGGGGATGGCCACACCTCTTCAAAGGTTCTGATATCTTTATGCAGGTCCAATCTTGAGTCTCTAATGTTCCATAGTATATCCCTTGTTTTTCGGTGATTCTTTAAAGTACAAAAACCTCTTCACTATCTTGGTCACCGAATGTCATATGACCTGTCAGTTTTAGGATCATTAGGTTTTTCCTTTTTATGTGTTAATTACATGACAGTGGAGAAAAAAATGTATCATTTGTTGCACCAGCGGTCCTAATATACTGCCCTCCTCCCCTTCCCCTCCATTCTCGCAAGCAGTGCATGAAAGCTACTCATTTTTAATGTTGGTTTCTTTTTATCTTAAGTTGCAAAACTAATGAATGCAATTATCATATAGGTTGCAAGCTGGGGTGCATACCTGATGAAAAGAAATGTGTTGGCTATGTCCTTTGCACCACGAGACAATCATGAAGCACAGGTACAATTTGCATTGGAGCGGGGAGTACCTGCTGTTATTGGGGTTCTAGGTTCAATACGCCTTCCTTTCCCATCAAGAGCTTTCGATATGGCCCAGTGCTCTCGATGTCTTATTCCATGGACTGCAAATGGTTAGTGCTATTACTATTAATATCAGTGATGATTTTGTATATATTTCTTAAAGCAAGAGACTTCAGTGTTTCAGCTGATAGATGGAAATATATAAATTTATAGCATTAAGGATCCTTTTCATGAAAATTATAAGTTTGCAAGAGTTGATTGATGATTGAATGCTAATATATATATATATATATATATATATAACCAACTGACGACACTTTGTGTTTACTGCAGAAACTATATATCAAAGTAAAAACGTTCATGACATGTGAACAAACCATTTCTAGTAAAAATTACTTACAACTTCAAAATAAAGAAGGATTCTTTATGGTGCTTATGAAGAATTAGGATTCTTTATGATTAACATTGAAATTATGGTAGAAGTACCAAATCAAAAGAGGGCGCTAAATTGTAAAACACAAAGAACAATAAGTCTGATCTGAAATTTTTACCAATGTTTATTTTGATTCACAAGTTCATTTTATTTGTTTTAAGATCTCTTAATGAGAGAGACTCACCAAAAAAACAGCGGTAGAAAGAGAAAGTGGTTGGTTGTCACGATTGCGGGCATAAAAGTGATTAAGTTTGGTGCCCAAATGTTCTATTCAACTAGGGAAGTTGGATGGTGTTGGTTATTGGCATTTAAATTGGTTGAAAATACAGATCGGGGCTTGGGAAAGACTTAGGGTGTAAATTATGATATTGCCCGGGGGTTTACATAGGATCTTGGGTTGATTTTTCATCTTTTGATTGATTTTTGGCAACTTTAAGGGGACAAGTGAGTTTTTTGAGTTGTGTATATTGTTTTTTATGTGTTCTCAAGTCAAAAATTGGTAGAAAAATGGATTGTTTGGTCCAAAAAACTGAAGGAGAGTTTTTGCCCGCTTCAGTTGTCAGAAACTGGGCAAGTGAATTACATGTCATTTGCCTCAACATATGACGTGTTGTCTGCACCCTTGATTAAAAAAAGAAAAAGCAAGGCCAGGGTGGGCCTGCTACTAGGGGCCTAAGCAATGGGCCTGACCTCTTATGTCCTTTTTTTTGGCACTTGAAAACAAACAATTAATACACTGCTTCACTTACTCATGATTTTTAAATAATATTATTTTTTTTATTATTATTTTTTTAAGATGGTACTCCACGAAAAGAATATTTCTCATTCTAGTTTAACATTTACTTATAACTTTTATGTTCAATTATCTGAAATTTAAGGTTTCATGAACTGATTTTATTGAATAGATCTCTGTTTGGTTGAAGTTTACAACCTTTTAACATGTGGATTCCTGTATCCAGATGGAATGTACTTAATGGAAGTTGACCGTGTCCTCAGACCTGGTGGATATTGGATCCTTTCTGGCCCGCCAATCAATTGGAAGACCTACTATCAAACATGGAAGCGGTCTAAGGCTGACCTCCAAGCCGAGCAAAGAAAGATTGAAGAGCTGGCTGAAAGACTTTGCTGGGAGAAAAAGTACGAGAAGGGAGATATTGCCATCTTTAGGAAAAAAGTGAATGACAAAAACTGCCACAGGAAGTCTGCTAGTGTTTGTGAATCAAAAGATGCTGATGATGTCTGGTGAGTTTGCTTGCAACTTGATTTGCTTGTATTTTATTATACCTGATGGAGATCTTAACATCCAATTAGAAGATGAAAACATTAATTGTTTTGCTTATCGAGTATGATGTGATGTTGGAATGCTCGTGGATTTGCCAAGTTTGCCATATTTACTTTTAGAAAGATGGCATTGAGTGGTGGTTTAAAAGGAAAAGAAGAAGCTCAAGAGTTTGCTTCCTTGTGTTCTATTAGGTTGAAATTTGGAGGGTTAGAAATAGAAGATTTTTGAAAGGGGAGGATATCCCATTTCTAGGTTAAAAATATCTCTTTTGAGATGTTTATAGTTGGGCTAGACAGAGTAGTACTAGGTTCACCCTTGCTTCATTTGTGGTTGTGGGTGAATCTTCGTGCAATGCCAAGGCTTAGTTTCACCCTGTTTTGAATTCATACCAAGCATCTAAATTTGAAAATGTCTTATTAATGGTTGGACTAACTAGATACATAGCTTGTAACATATGCTCAAAATAAGATAAACATGGATTGATCGAGTAATTGAAGGGACCAAATATAAAATAAATAAATAACATGATTGCAGGTCAACCTGCAGAAAGAGTGTTTCGTTCTATGTGCCATTTTCAATTAAAGCATCCTTCTTTTTTTATCCATTTCCATGGTGAACTAATCGGATTAGCCTTCCCTCAAGTGACCCCTTTGACAAAATTGAAGGTATCACTGGCTATAATGGTCCTTGCAATTTCTATAATTAACAATTTTTTCCCTAATTCTTTCTTCTGTGATTTATTTTAGGTACAAGGAAATGGAAACTTGCAAAACTCCTCTCCCTAAAGTAACCAGTGCAAATGAAGTAGCAGGAGGGGGGTTAAAGAAATTTCCAGAGAGGCTTCATGCAGTTCCTCCTCAAATTGCCAAGGGACTTGTTGAGGGTGTCACAGCTGAATCTTTTGAGGAGGACAATAAACTTTTGAGAAAGCATGTACATGCTTATAAAAGGATCAATAAGTTGATTGGCACTACAAGATATCGGAACATCATGGATATGAATGCAAGGCTTGGGGGATTTGCAGCAGCACTTGAATCCCCAAAATCTTGGGTGATGAATGTAGTTCCAACAATTGCTAAGAACACTTTAGGAGTTATTTACGAGAGAGGTTTAGTTGGAATTTATCATGACTGGTATGTCCTTTTGAATCTTGTCTCTTTATTCCATGCTAATAGTGGTCTGATTTTTTCCTTCTGTTTAACAGTTAGGTTATGCAATGTGCCTTAGCCCCCCTCTCCCTGGTGCAAGTAAAATCCAGTTTTCTTGGACTCTTAACACCAACAGATTTGCCTCTAAATTAATACCCTTGAGCACTTATTTACTAGAAATTAATGCAGTTTGCTGATCTTACTGGGATTTACCGAGAAAATGTAGCATGAGGCACCTTGCACAATGTTCATGAAAATTAGCTTATTTTATCGACTACGTCCATGTAGTTTTACTTGCTTGCAAAATTTTTGTTTTCCTTTGAGAAACATTATTTCATTTTTTTGTAGTGAATTCATTTTTCTAATTGATTCTTTTGTTGCTGATGTCTATCAAATTCCTTGCAACTCATTAACCACCAGTTTGTCATGGCAATTGAGTGGAGTTCTACTTATCCTCAATAGATAAGAATATCAAATACCAGAAGGTAAATAAATACAAAATAGGAGTGTAAAAGAGAGAATGTGAGGCCCTTACGATTATTCTCAAGCAAAATGCCTATGACAGTGCAAATGGCAAATACGTTGAGAATCACAAGCCATTTCTTACCCCTTTAAATTCCATCTCTTAAATGAAATACATTGAGAGATGAACTTGAGAATTTCACTATTGAAACCTAACAAGGTCATTGCTTTGAAATCCTCGTGACATTTTCATATTTTTTCTTCTTTCAGGTGTGAAGGGTTCTCAACATACCCAAGGACATATGACTTTATCCATGCCAATGGTGTCTTTAGTTTGTACCAGAACAAGTAAGCCTCATCTCCATCATCGTCATCATTTTCTTCTCCCTGCGGGCCATAAATTGAGTCAAATTTCAGTAATATCAAATGATTGTTCTCCCTGCGGGCCATAAATTGGGTCAAATTTCAGTAATATCAAATGATTGTTCACGAAGGAATCGAATAATTTATTGTTCAAGAAGGAATCGCAGAATTTTATTTAATTTGCCAGTAAGGATTTTTTTTATTTCGTAGATGAGTCACATGATGCATTTTATGTCCATGCTAATAAGCCTTTCTTTTGCTTAACATACTGTCTGAGCGCAAGTTGTGCATTTAACTTAAATAGATGTACTTGCATTTAACTTAAATAGATGTCATGAAATCCATATCTTCTACTTTTCTTACATAAATCTGCTTTAAAAATCTGATAGACAGCTCTCGACTCTGATATTCAAAATATTGATTTGGTGATTTCAAGAGCTGGTCATTTCAGTTGTAGTTTGCAACACGACTAAAACCTTCTAGTTTAAAAGTCAAATAGTGAATATCTTTGGGTATAAATAATAGAAGTTGGACTTGTCTGGTGTCAGCTAAGAGTTTTGCGGCTTGTCATCCAACTTTGAGCATCACTGATTTCTAATCTAATGTACCTGAATGATTGAAACAGGTGTAATCTGGAAGACATCCTTCTGGAAATGGATCGAATTTTGCGGCCTGAAGGGACAGTAATCTTCCGAGATGAAGTTGATGTTCTGAACAAGGTCAAGAAAATTACTGGAGGAATGAGATGGGATACAAAAATGATGGACCACGAGGATGGTCCCCTAGTACCTGAGAAGATACTGGTGGCTGTTAAGCAGTATTGGGTTGGTGGAACAGGAAACAGCACCTCAAGTGATCAATGATCCGGCTGTCATTGTTTTCAAGGCAAGAACATGCCAGCAATTACAATGCTAAACAAGTGATTAACTGCTCGACTGAGATATTGCAGAACTGAAGGGTTCCGATTTCTAGAGATGGCAGAATGGAAGTTACTAATCTGTTATTGGTGAAGTGGAGCATATGCTCGAGTTGGCGAATTATCAAGATTCAAGAAAGCGATACTGATGACAAGAAGGACGTCCCTTGCAATCAAAGATTATATATTTTTTTTAGTTAACTACAGCCAATATTCAGTACATTATATTCTTCTAATTCATATGGATTCTCCATTTTACAAAGTTTTATTCTTCTCCTCTCCTCTCCTCTCCCCTTCTTCCTCATGGGCAATGCAATGCAATGCAAACTTGTGATTTTGCAGGTGCTCAAGAGATTTGATTCATTGTTCTCTAACTCATGCTGCGTGGCTCTAATGAAGCAGCAGGCAGCATTAAATGCAACTGAATTTAATTGGCTCCCCAAGTAATAGCTACAAAAGATTTTCCTGCAAGGTAGGTGAAATGTTTGGGATGATATATGGGTCCATTGTTGTCTGTGGGTGCCATGTAAAGCACAGCTCCAACAAAGGGTGGTTAGTGCCGCTGATAAATGAGAGAGACCATCAACATTCTGACATGCTTACCTGGAAGATAATGGTCACTAGGTCCGCCCTATCTTCCTCTTGGTGGCCGACAACTGGACTGCATCAACCATGTAGGATCTGGGAGTGGGCCATGTTAGTAGAGCTTGCCAAGGAGTCCAGCAAGCCGAGACCTGGCCCAAGTGAAGCCTGAGTCAGTTTTCATGCCACGTAGATGATATAATGGTAACATCAATCACACTCACACGGTTGGCTCAAGAACTGCCGAGTTTGATGACCATACCAGGATTTTTCATTAAACAAAGTTTCTGTTTGGTAATGTTTTTTAAACGGGGTTAAGTAAATTTTGAGATTTTTTTTTAAAAATAATTTTTTATGTTTTGGGATTGTTAAAAATAATTTTTTTAAAATAAAAAAATATTAGTTTAATATATTTTTAAATAAAAAAACAATCCGGATGTCTTAACGGGAGTCATCTGTGAAGTCAGAAATTTCACGCATAATGCTCGAGTTCAGTTCCAGTTAAAAGGAAACATTCTATAAAAATGAAGGAAAAAAAGAGAGAGAGAGTTATAAAAATATTTATATTAACGGAAGCTGTTTATAACTTGCGTGCATAATGATCATGTAATTGAATGGCAGACGATTTTTCTTGTAATTGTTTTCTTATAAAATAGCATAATGCACACTCCATCTCATAAAGTGTCGTTACTGGATAATTCTTTCTGATATGTCGTGGCAGGGCCAAATAATTTTATATATAAAAAAATAAGAATCATTAAACATAATTCAACGAATTAAACCTAAAATCTCTCAGTTATATATATATATATATATATATATATAACGTAAGTTTTAAATTAAATTGTATAAGTATGATCCAGTTAACTTGACTAATTAAAAAAAATTTCAATAATTAATAAAAATATAGTTTGACTTTAAAAATATTCTTAAGATAACATTTTTTAAAAAAAAACTATTGAGACAACGATATATTGAATAACTCGGGTTAACCTGGTTTAATCAATTAAACCTATGTCATGTCATCAACTCCATTGCATTTAATAACTTTGTTTTTAAAACTATTTTTATTTAATTATATAATAAAAATAGACAGTTACAAAACCAAGCAACAATTCAATACCATAAATTTCTTACGAGACTACGATAATCCTATAAAAAATAAATTAAAATAAATCATGAAATCTATTTCACAATAATTGTGTTTTTTTTCTTGAATAATTTTTAATATAATAATAAGATAAAAAAATGCTCAAGAAACCAAGTACCAACCCAATGCCGATATGGTTTTTTTATATAAATGCGATAACCCAAAAAAACAAATTAAAATAAATTATGAAGCTCAATTCATAATAATTATGTTTTTTTTAAATTGTTTTTTATATTAACAATATGATAGATCATTTTTATTTAATAATATAATAAAAAAAGTTGATAATTATAAAACTAAACATTAGCTAAATGGTAAGATATTTTGTCGAGATTATAATAACATCGTATAAAAAAACTAAAATAAATAATAAAATTCAACTCCTAATAAATTTAATATTAAAATAAAAAACAAAAAAGATGGTTATTGTTCCGATGAACAATAACATGTGAGGAGGGGAACCATGATTTCCCCTCCTCTGTTAGTTCTTGTTAATAAAAATAATTGAAGTAGTTTCTCCATCAAGTAACTTGATTCATTCAAAACACAAAATTTATGTTGTCGCCCCTAAAAATGCGTAGACACTCCTAGGATATTATAAATGCTAATTTTACAAAGTTTAGCAAAAACCATAAATATTAAACTAAAAGGTCTTAACTGTATGAATTTTACAAATGATCACTTAAAAACATTAAATCTAAAATATGATGAAAATTATACTAACAAAAGTACTAAAAATCTTATTACAAGTCTTCGAAAATATTAATAATAAATATACGATAATAATGAAAATATTAAATTGATAGTGTAGACTTCATAACTTGAAATTCAATACGTGCATATTTGAAAGCGTAGTTAAGATTTTTTTTTAAATGTGTTTTTACTAGAAAATATATTAAAATATTTTTTTATTTTTTAAAATTTATTTTTGACATCAAAACAATTAAAAAATATACAAAAATTAAATTTAAAGTTAAAAAAAATTAATAACATGGTCCAACCGCAATTACAATCACCCCCTTAACTTCTTTACTTGAGTCATTTACTCGTCTAAAAAGGGGAACAAAGAGGTAAGCTAGCCACAACTTGATACGAAAAGCTCTACACACAGTTTACTAGGTTAAGCATAAGTTATATATATATATAAACAAGTCATCAACACTTATTTTTACTTGGCATTCAATACCATAAAACATAGTTTTGAAATCTAACCTGATGGTCGACCCGGTCTAATGATCGGGTCACGGATTAGATGAATTGACCGGATCAACTCAAAAAAAATTAATAAAAAAAATATTAATCATACGAGAGGCCGGTAGACAAAAAAAAAGATTTGTCTTCCACTCGAATTTGAAATATTTTTTATTTGAGTTCAAGGCACCAAGCCCTATACAATGGAGATTAGTTGAGAATTTCTCATATAATCCAGAAGCTAGAAGTGTGCTTTCTCTTCTACATTCCAAAAGTTAGAAGTTTGCTCTGCTCTTTTTATATTCGAGCATTTTACTTTCCTTTTCTTTTTATTTGTTGAGATGTTACCCTCCTATAAAAATTATTAATCACAAATGGGTTCAAATTTTGCCACAACAAGGAAAGAATCAGTTGATGAGGTTTTCTAAGCTGGTACAAGGGCACTTGGTTGCCAGTACTTCTGGTAATGATAGGAATGTAAATTTTAAAGAGAAAGGGAAGACGAAGATTTCAAATAAGGATTTGTAGAGGCCATTTGTTGAGTACTTGTAAAAAATGTGGTTGCCTCCAAAGATTAGATCTTATAGACTGCTATTGCCTTTCTCTGTCAGGAAGGTAGCCGGATCTCAGCTGGGTTTACCTGAGTCGACTGGGTTTCACCGGGCCAACTCTCAGGCAGGTTTTTACTTAGACGTAGACCGGTCCTAAACCCGGGTCGGCCGGGTCCAGATTCAACTTGCCGGGCCAGTTCGGGTTTCAAAACTAGGCTATAAAACATGACTATACTCCTATATCAAATTGTTATTACCGCATTGTATTCGTGATCATGCCATTAGTTGACTATTCTTCACCAGCTATTATAGCTCATTGATAAGGGCCATTATCAATTATTATAACTTATTGGTGGGCTATTAGAACGAGTTCTAGTTTTAAGAACTTCATTCACCAGATATCATTATTTTATTCACAATTATATAAAAGTCATTATGCAACCTTTTACATATTTATTGGAAGACACTTTCTTTCATAAATCAATTTATAAAACACTCTTACAAAAATTATACAATGTATTCACAAACATCACATATAAGCGAATCAATCTAAACATTGCAATTGTTTATTTTTTTATTATAAAATGTAATACATTTAGTAGATGAAAAATGCACAATTCAAAAAATATCTAGGAAATATTTACTTAATTTTTTTTCTTTAAACAACCAAGGTCTAAAATCTTAATTTAAAAAACTTATTCGCAAGCATATAACCCGTTAAAATCCCTTCAACAACACTTAGCTACAATAATTTGTTAGCTACACTCTAGCTAATAAACTAATCATAACTCCTCCTAGAACATTCATAAACTCATATGTTTTTTGGGTTACAAACCAGTCCCAAAGACCTTTTTATTCATAAACAATTCAGGTAGCAATTTCTCTTATATAATTTACAAGGATCCCCGAAACCATTCCTGAGCATTGTTGTCAGATAG